>Ga0256404_1000948_pt1 | contig 73632 bp, 53 predicted proteins | sample RumenRJG_01DNA_FD_185990 | JGI IMG/M metagenome (GOLD analysis project Ga0256404, IMG submission 185990) | Bovine rumen microbial communities from Lethbridge, Alberta, Canada - RJG_01 | ecosystem: Host-associated > Mammals > Digestive system > Stomach > Rumen | place: Canada: Alberta | collected...
CAGGTTGCAGAGATTAAACGGAACCTAATGCTCGAAAACGAGAAACGGATGCGTGAAATCAATATTCTGTCTGCAAATGTATCGGACGTGCTGAAAAGACGGGATCATCTGCTCAACCTTGAAGCAAAAATCAAGCGATGTCAGGAAGAAGAACGAAAGAGGCGACTGACCAATACAGAAGAGTACACTATGCTTGTATTCTCACTTGCTGGTACTCCTGTAGAAGATGTAGAAAAAGTATGCGACGTTGTCAAACTGTTTATTGAAACTGGCCAGGTTTCAGCCAACAAGGATTTGTGCATTCCTTTGAACAAGAAACTGCGCAATGCGGAAGTGAAGCAGTTCGTCTATAATATAATAAGGTATAACGGGAAAGAAAATCTCGATGCCGAGTCATTCCTCCAAACAGCTTTCGGTGAATGGTTCAGTGGAAAGAAGGAGAATATTGCCAAGAACTACTCTGTGCTGCCCAAAGACTCGTTGGTGTCAAAGGATGGTGTGGAAGCGGATTTGCTTAATCTGCGAAAATTGGTTGAAAATAAAAGTGATGACTATGAAAATCAAATGTGATTTCTCTGGTTGGAATTACGTGATTTAACAAATTTATTCAATATTACTTTTCAATGCAAACAGTTCTTGAACTTTCATATGTAAAAGCAAGGCGGTATTTCTTGGAATCACAGAACTACTGTAATATGCAGTTTCCTGTGTATCTTGATTTCAAACCTATTATTGAGTATGTTCAGAAGATTATTGGGAACAAAGAATTAAAGGACATTTTGAAGGATCCCCAAAAGAAGCCTTCTGACTATGAGAATGTAAATCATATTATACTTGTCAAAAAAGATGCAAAGTACTCGTATAGACCAATTCAGTTGATTAATCCTTACTTATATTATTTGCTTGTTAAAGCAATGACAAACAAAAGTAGTTGGAAGGAGATTAAAGATAGATTTGCAGCACTGAGGGTACCTAACATAGAAGTCGCAAGTATTCCTAAAGTCAAAGGAGACACAGATAAATCACATTTGTCTGCATCTGTAAGTTCATGGTGGGAGAATGTTGAGCAGAGAAGTCTTGAGTTAGCATTATCATATAGATATATGTTTGTTACTGATATAACCAATTGCTATGGTGCTATATATACTCATACTATCGCATGGGCTTTGATGGGGAAAGATAAGGCAAAAGAAAAGCGAGACAGAAATGGACTGTTAGGTAATATGATTGACAACTATATTCAAGGTATGCAATATGGTCAAACAAATGGTATTCCCCAAGGAAGTGTATTGTCTGATTTTATTGCTGAGATGGTGCTTGCCTATGCAGACAAGACTCTTAGTGAGAAGTTAATTGCAGAAAACATATCCGATTATTATATCATAAGATACAGGGATGACTATCGTGTATTCTGCAATTCGAAAGAAGATATTGAGCGTATAGCTTTTTTCCTTCAGGAAGTTCTCTCTGAACTAAATTTCCACTTGAATACTAAAAAGACGTATTTGACAGAAGAAGTAATAAGCGAATCTATAAAGGTTGACAAGAGAGCATATATCTCAGAAGGACCAATTTACAGGAAATCCAATAAGAGGATTTATTCTACAATGTCGAACCTTCAGCAAGAGGCTTTCTTTATTCATCAGTTTTCAAAGAAATTTCCCAATAGTGGTACTCTGACAAATCTTTTAACGACATTTGCTTATAGGTTAGTTAAGAAATTTGCTGATTGTGGTAACGTCCATGTTTTAATATCAATTTTCACGGATATTGCACTATCAAGTCCGAAAGTTTACAAGATTGTTCTTGCTATCATCAGCAAACTAATTAACAAAATCCCGACAACAGACGAAAGAGAACAAATAGTTAATGATATTTACACGAAGTTTCTGAGATTCCCCAATATAGGAGAGATACAAATATGGATGCAGCGTATCACATATAATTTGCCTCATCCTATCGCATATACTGAAGATATATGCAAAATAGTGTGCAACGAAGCTGGGGTTGAATTATGGAATAATGATTGGGTAGATGATGCCTATAAAAATGCATTTCCACAATATAAAATTTGTACCGAATGGTTAAGGGACAATTATACCCCTGTTATAGACATTGATGAAGTTAGTTTGTTCAACAACTATTAATTAACTAATTAACGAACGGATTATAGGCATTATTCACTATTATGGAATCAAGACGTTGTTTAAATCAAGGTGTGTTAGAACGCATATCAAAGATTATAGGAGATACAAATGACGGACTTTCAGGATCAGAAATCGCTTATTTTCTTAAGCAATGCAACATTAAAGATGTTGCTCCCAATATTACAAAATGGAAGCGCCTCTATAGTGCATTAGCATCTGTTCAAAACAATGAAAGGCAATCAAACAAAATCTTGAGATTCGTCCAAACTGTTTTGAATCCTGCCCGTTATACGAATCAACATGCTTTTGAGACAAAAAGAAAGGCTGTAAACGAATCCTTGTCATATGTTGGATATGAATTACAACCAAATGGGCGTTTTCGGGAGGTTCCTGTTACAACAACCATAAGTGAAGCCCAACAGCGAGCAAATGACCTTTTGGCTAATCTCCAAATCAGGAAAGCCCACCAAGATATATTCAAATACTGCCAAGCAGAGTTGGTAGATAAGAATTACTTTCATGCGGTATTTGAGGCATGTAAAGGACTTTTTGCAAGGATACGTCAATTATCATTGGTTAATACAGATGGTTTGCCGTTGGTACAATATGTGTTCAATCATCCTGTATTGCTCATTAATCCTTACCAATCCAAACAGGAGATAGATGAGCAGAAAGGGTTTGAAGCAATCCTTGAAGGATTATGCAATATGTTTAGGAATCCAGAAGCACATCAACCCAAAATAGAATGGCCAATAGACGAGCAAGACGCTTTGGAGATTTTATCTTTAATTTCCTATTGCCATAGGAGATTGGATAAAGCCCAGAGAATTGATTAAATGTATTTAAACGTCATAATCAGAGTTATTCGCTAGAACGATTTGTTGATATGAAGAATAATATGTACCTTTGCACCAACAAAAGAAAGAAATACAGAGAAAAGGACAAAGAAGAAAAGGAAGAGCATCGCACGGATGCTTATCGATAGTTATTGAGGGACAACATCCAAGATGCTTATGATGTTCCATATTTGTACCAAGACTTTCGTAAATCGCTGATTTTCAGTATATATTAGATTAGAGGAGGTGAAGTAACAAACGTAATATGCAAAGAGTGCAGGCAAAGTCTTGTCTGCACTCTTTGTTTAATTATTAATTCAACATGAAAAAGACAAAAGTAGAAGAAGCACTATTCTTAATGTTCAAGGAAGGTAGCATACTTCGCGACGGTAATAATTTTGTAGGCTTCCTTGAACACAAATATGTATTCGGCTATTGTTATGACAACTTTCTCGTTGTGAGGTCCATCGACAACGATAGGGAGTGGATGCTGTCGTTAGTAAAATCCTGCTTTGCCAACATTGACGACAACGAAAAGCCTGATATCAGAGAGGTTTGGCATGAGTACTATGGATTTGGTATTCAGATAACATACGGTGAGTTGCCGGTGGGGTGGGCAAAATAGCCGTGAGTCAAATTCCTCTTTTGTCTTTATAATACTGTTTAACGTCTAATACAGACATCTATGGCAACTCGTTCTATTGTACGCATCATTCCAAGTAAAACTTCGGAGCAGAAAGTCTGTGCAGAAGTGTCTTCATGTTATATCTATCTGTATCACCACAGGGATGGTTCGCCCTCCGGCGTGGGGGCTGAATTAAAGCACTTCCAGCGAGGCCGCAATGATGCTGCTTTAGGAGGCACTCCCACGTGGGACGGCGAGCGCATAGCAGAGGAATTGGAGAGCAGTCGCTCGGGTTACGTAAGGAGCGACGACAACCACGTCGATGTAGAGTATGGCTATGACATCGATTGCGAGCACCGCACCCTGACTTGCTACGATCTGGACTTCGGCCGACGCAGCATCGACAATGCTAATGTGATAAAGATGTGAAGGGTAGTGTTATATTCATTTGAAGAGTTTATTCATATTCTTCAAGCCTTCCGTTGATACCTAAACATACCGATATTCATCTCGGCTATTTGTTAATGGCCGTAGCAGTACTTTTACCTCAGTGGATGAGACTATCATCAGCAATGGTATTATTGTCGAGGCGCGACAAACAGAGGTGAAATACTAAACGAATGACGCTTTGAGAGGTGACTGTATAAGATCCTGTTACAATTGGAGCACTTCATCCGCGATGGTATTGTGACAAAACGACCTGTTCCAATTAATATTCTGAGAGAAAATTTCGTTCATCTTGTAACAAAAGTATGCGTTTTACTAAAAATAAATTAATAGATATTTGGCGGATTGAAATATAAACGCTAATTTTGCAGCATGAATATAAATAGTAACAAACATACTAAGACAAAAGTCAAGCTGAAAAACATAGCAGAATTATCCTCTGGCATATATCTGAAAGGGTCGCCAGCGGGTAAAATTGCCTGTTTGCAGGTAAAAGACTTGCTGATGCCTTCCCCAGAAGCAACTGCCACTCGCATTGAATACATTCCCAAATTGGGCAATTATCTGCTGAGGAAAGGGGATTTGCTATTTGCTGGCAAAGGAACGACTTATTTATGCAAAGTGTTCAACCTGAATATTCCAGCAGTGCCGTCCACCACTCTGTATTCCATACGGCTACGTTCAAATCTTGTCAGCCCGGAATATCTGTGCTGGTATCTAAACCATCCCAGCGTGATTGCTACCATCAAGACATCACAGGCCGGTTCTGGCACTCCACTCATACACAAACCGACATTAGAGAATTTAGAGATTATTGTCCCAGACCAAGAGGCCCAACGGATGATAGTAGAATTGTCGTCCTTACAGAAACGGGAAAAGGAGATTATAGAAACTATCGTCGAAAAGCGAATGCAAGTCACAAACCAGATGCTTATTAACGAATTAAGAAATAACAGATATGGATATTAAGAAAATTGCCCAAGAAGACATTAACAGAACCGTATGGAAGGCATGTGACACTTTCAGAGGTGTGATAGATCCGAGTCAGTATAAGGACTATATCCTTACTATGCTTTTCTTAAAGTATGTGAGCGACGTATATAAATCCAAGTTGAACGAATACCTTATTAAATATAATAGTGATAAAGAACGGGCAGAGCGAGCCATGCGTCACGAACGATTTGTAGTTCCCCAACGCAGTTCGTTTGATTTCCTCTATGATAACAGGAACGCCACTAACATTGGCGAACTGATTGATGAGGCTTTGGCAGACCTTGAAGATGCCAACCGTGAGAAGATGAGCAGCGAGGATGGCAGTAGCATCTTCCGCAATATCAGTTTCAATAGTGCCAACTTAGGCGAGCCCAAAGAAAAGAATGCCCGTTTGAAGAATCTTTTACAGGATTTCCGTGATTTGGATTTGGACGAGTCGCATTTAGAGAACAACGACATCATTGGCGATGCCTACATGTATCTTGTTTCTACCTTTGCTGGAGAGGCAGGTAAGAAAGCTGGCGACTTTTTTACTCCTGCTGAGGTTTCCACCCTACTCGCCAAACTAACAAAGAGCAAGCCAGGTGCACGCATCTGCGACATCACCTGTGGTTCGGGCTCTTTGCTGATCAAGGCAGGTAAGGAAGTGGGCAACAACAACTTCTCACTCTATGGCCAGGAAGTCAACGGTAGTACATGGGCGTTGGCTATGATGAATATGTTCCTGCATGGTTTCGACAATGCTGTTATCCGTTGGGGCGACACACTGCGTAACCCCAAACTGAAGGTGAATGACAAACTGATGAAGTTTGACACCGTGGTGGCCAACCCACCCTTCTCTCTCGACAAATGGGGAGCAGAGGAAGCCGCAAGCGATCCTTATAACCGTTTCTGGCGAGGCATCCCCCCAAAGAGCAAAGGCGACTGGGCTTTTATCAGTCACATGCTGGAGGTTGCCGATGATAACGATGGGAAGGTTGGCGTAATCATCCCTCATGGCGTTCTCTTCCGTGGCGGTAGCGAAGGCAAGATTCGCCAGTATATCCTTGAGAACGAGCATACGTTGGAAACTGTCATTGGCTTACCTGCCAACCTTTTCTATGGAACAGGTATTCCTGCCGCTATTGCTATTTTCCGTAAAGGTCGCAACTCAGAAAACGTTCTGTTCATCGATGCCAGCCGAGAATATGAAAACGGCAAGAATCAGAACAAACTCCGCGAAAAAGATATTGAGCATATCGTAACGACCTATCAGAAGTTTGTTGCCGGTGAATTTGCTCCTGGTGTCGCAGAAGACAAATATGCTTTTGTCGCCACTCCTGAAGACATCCGTGAAAATGACTACAACCTCAACATTCCCCGATATGTTGACACCTACGAAGAAGAAGCCGAAATCGACATCCCTGCTGTGCAGAAGGAAATCGAGCAGTTAGAGGGAGAATTGGTCGAGGTACAAGCCAAGATGAGAGAGTATTTGAAGCAGTTAGGATATTAAGAGAACCATTTCGAGGACGTCCACGAAATGGTGTACCACCCATAAAGGTGGTACTTGATATAAAAAGTGGTACAATATGAAGGTACAGTTTGCATCAGACCTACACTTAGAGATGGCGGCTAATGCTGCTTGGCTCCAATCACATCCGTTTGATGTGGTTGGTGATATCCTTGTGTTGGCTGGTGATACAGCCTATTTGGAAGAAGGCTGTCCCAATTGGTTTTTGGATTGGGCATCAAATTCCTATCAGCAGGTACTCCTTATTCCTGGCAATCACGAGTATTACCACTATGGCGACATTGCCAAACGTGGAGATTCATGGCAATGGATGCTCCGCGAGAATGTTGGCTATTACTATAACAAGGTGGTCAATATTGACAATGTGGATTTCATTCTTTCCACCATGTGGTCGCATATTCCTGAGGTAGATATGTTCCAGGTGCAAAGAGGTCTGAATGACTTCTATCAGATCTTATTCAATGATAACCGTCTTACACCTGATGACTTCAATGCGGAACATGAGCGATGCAAACAATTCATAACTAAGAGCGTAGCAAAAAGCAAAGCCGAGCATATTGTGGTAGTCACCCATCATGTTCCTACCCTGCAATGTGTTGCCCCACAACATCAAGGCAGTGCTCTATCAAGTGCCTTTGCCGTAGAGATGGGAAACTTTATTGCCGAAAGCCAAATTAACTACTGGATTTACGGACATTCTCACACCAATATTGATACAGAAATTGGGAACACAAAGATTGTCTCCAACCAATTAGGCTATATCGCCCATAACGAACAGCACAACGGTTTCAATAACAGTAGATACATAGAACTATGAATAAAGACAAACATATACCACAAGGATATAAAGGCTCTCCACTTGGCATCATTCCCAAGGAATGGGAAGTGAAAAGGCTGGGAGATTATGTGGACATCATAAGTGGGGAAAGCCCCTCGTTATATGATTTAAGAACGACAGGTACATATCCTTATGTAAAGGTAGAGGACATGAATAATTGCACCAAATACCAAATAGAAAGTCGCGAATACTCAAATAGCCAAAGAAATATAGTACCCAAAGGGAGCATTATTTTCCCCAAAAGAGGTGCTGCGATACTGAACAATAAAGTCCGTATCGCCTATCAAGATATCTTGATGGATAGTAACATGATGGCAATTACCCCCAAGACACAAGGCGTAGATTCTGAATTTCTTTATTATACAATTATAAAAGAGCAGCTTTATAAGATTGCTGACACATCAACTATTCCTCAAATAAACAACAAGCATATACTTCCATATCGTTTTTGTTTTCCACCGATAGAACAACAGAAAAAAATCTGTTCTGTCTTACAACTCTGGGACACAGCCATAGAGAAGCAATCGGAATTGATTGATAAGCTCAAATTGCGCAAACGTGCATTGATGCAGCAACTCCTTACAGGCAAGAAACGCCTGCCAGGATTTAGTGGGGAGTGGAAACGTAAAAAACTTGGAGATATAGCAGAACGAGTAACTCGGAAGAATGAAGAAGACAACAAAAATGTTGTGACGATTTCTGCCCAACGAGGCTTTGTCATTCAAACAGACTTCTTCAACAAGAGTGTTGCAAGCGAGACACTTGATAACTATTTCTTAATACATAAGGATGAGTTCTGTTACAACAAGAGTTATTCAAACGGCTATCCAATGGGAGCAATAAAACGCTTGACCGCTTTTGACAAGGCTGTTGTAACCACTCTCTATATATGTTTCAAACTGAAAAATCTATCAACTATCAATATAGATTTTTTTGAGCAGTATTGTGAATCAGGAATCTTCAACAAAGAATTGGTAAAGATTGCCAACGAAGGAGGACGAGCACATGGCTTGCTTAATGTAACTCCCACCGATTTCTTCAATATGCAGATGAAAATTCCTAACCTAGAGGAACAGAATGCCATTGCAAATGTATTAGTCAATGCCGATAAAGAAATAGAACTCGCCAACGAGAAATTAGCAAGGCTACAATCACAAAAGCGAGGTTTAATGCAGCAATTATTAACTGGTAAAAAACGTATCATTTAAATAAGGAGGATTTATTATGTCTGAAATTGAAAAAGAAATACTGGATCAAACGAAAGGCGTGGCAGTTGAAGTATACAAAGATGCTTTAAGACCTGTAGTAAAACCTGTTGGAGAAATCCTAGGATTTCTTCCAAGAACTCTTAAATTAGCATTTAGTGGTTGGGAAAAGTGGCTGATTAATGGAGAAGAAAGTCTTAGATTAACGGCAGAAGCAATCAAAGAAAAAGTTAAGCAAATACCTGAAGAAAAGCTTGTTGAACCTGAGCCATACGTTGCGATTCCAGCTATTCAACAGATATCATATTGCCAAAATAGTGAAGAACTGAGAGATTTGTATGCAAACCTTCTTACATCTTCTATGAATGCAGACAAGAAATGGCAAGTTCATCCATCTTTTGTTGATGTTATTAAACAAATCACTCCTGATGAAGCTAAAATTATTAAAAGGATTCCAGATTTTAAGAATAATTTTATGCCTGCTATTGACGTAAAACTCACGGATAAAAATGCATCAGGTAGTGGTCATCAAATATTCATAACCAATTTTACAACAGTTGGTTTGAATGTTATCGAAAACAAAGAAAATATATGTAGCTATATAGACAATCTTGTACGGCTGAAAATATTGGAAATTCCACCTACATATCATTTAACAGATGAATCTTTGTATAAGCCCTTAGAAGAATCACCTATTTTGGGAAAAATGATTCCACCAGCTTATAAACTTATCTATAATATTGGTTATAATCATAAAATTATTGCAATCACTAATTATGGTTTACTGTTTAAACAAATTTGCTGTCAATAATACTATATATATTTATTTCGAATAAATATCACAACAAGTAAACGTTAAGTAGATGATTGATAAGGCTTAATACAGCAATTATTAACTGGTAAAAACAAATAAAATAGAATAAGAATATGGAAGATTATTTAGGAAAAGAATACCTTGACATCAAATTTAAGTACGAATTTGAGTCTTTCATTGGTGAAATTGAAGGCAATCGTTACATTCAAGATATAAAGGCTTCTATTATCAAATTAGATGAATACGGTAATGAAGAGAAGACTATCGGCAAGGGAAACATAAAACTTCTTCTGTTAGCCCAAGCAATGAATGATCATTATAGTATTTTTGATATATTTGACACTTATGAGTACACGATGCGCATTGGCAATATGATATATGATTTTGACAATGATGAACTAAAAGAAGGTTTACAGAAGAAGTTGTTTGGTGACGAGTTCGTTGAGAATCCTAATATCTGTATTTTTGAAAGAATGACCATACTTCCTGAATATAGAGGATATGGCATTGGGAGAAGATTCGTTAAAGATAAGTTCAACTTTTTCAGTTCTGCATGCGGATTAATCGTTATGCAGCCATATCCTCTACAGTTAGAAGCGGTAGGGCCTACTGGAAGGAGCGACGACTTTGAAAAGAGAATGGGTTATGAATTAATGGAGAAGAATGTCCTAAAGGCAACGAAAAGCCTAAAGGATTATTATAAAAGCATTGGTTATATTTCTGTTAGGGGCTACAAAGACCTAATGTTTTTAGTTCCATGCAAAAGGAATTCACGCTTAGATGCCATCAAGATGGACGAAATGATAATTGCAAGTAAAAGCGATAAAATATGACACTACCAATAAATGTTGAGTCGCTGATAGACGGCCGAGTCGTTGAGAGTGACAGAATAGAGTTTAAGAAAGGATGGAATCCTGATGCCATCTATAGAACCATTTGTGCCTTTGCCAATGATTTTGAAGACACCAGTGGCGGTTATATTGTAGTGGGAGTAGAAGAAGAAAACGGCAGAGCAAAAAGACCCGTCTGCGGAGTTGACATAGATGATCTGGATGATATTCAGAAATCTATGATTGGCTTCAATAATCTCATCATGCCCTACTACCAGCCACGAACTGCCATTGAAGATGTTGACGGGAAAAAAGTGTTTGTAATATGGGTAACAGCAGGCGACAGACGCCCCTACAAAGTTCCTGATAATGTAACAGCCAAGCATAAAGAGTATAATTACTATATTCGATATAACTCCAGTTCTATCGTAGCAAAAGGAGACTATGAGGTGGAACTTTTAAATATGGCCAACCGCGTACCTTTCGATGACAGGGGTAACACATCAGCAACTATAAAAGATGTGTCGATGCTACTGGTAAGGGACTTCCTGACACAAACAGGCAGCAAATTGGTTGATCAGCTCGAAACAAGTTCTCCTCTACAAATTCTTCGGCAAATGGATTTGGTAGAGGGGCCAAATGAAAATGTGAGAATCAAAAATATAGCCTTGATGCTGTTCTCATATCATCCTGAGAAGTTTTTCCCTAGTACCCAAGTGGATATTGTCATTTATCCTAAAGGCAAGGATGCAGACCCAGATAATTTTATAGAAATAGATCCCATAAAAGGACCTGTGCATCAGATTATCAGACGGACGCTTGACTATGTAAAGACAATGGTGATTAGGCAGAAAGTTGCCAAAGTAGCCACAAAAGCAGAGGCTGATAGATCTTTCAATTACCCTTATCAGGCACTGGAAGAAGTTATCGTGAATGCTTTATACCATCGTTCCTACCAGGAACGGGAGCCAGTTGAGATCTCTATTATGCCAGAGCAAATAGAAATTATCAGTTACAGTGGTGCCGATAGAAGTATCAGACTGGAAGACCTTCGTGCAGGCAAACGAATCCATGCAAGAAGATATAGGAACAGGCGATTAGGTGATTTCCTGAAAGAACTGGATTTGACAGAGGGACGTGGAACGGGAATCCCAACCGTCAAGAAAGAGTTGGAGAAGAACGGCTCAGAAGATGCATCATACGAGTCAGACGAAGGCAGAACATATTTCTACGTATCCATTCCATGCCATAAAGATTTTGTCTGCAAGGAATTGGTCGTAGATGATGATGGTCATATTCGTGAGCGAAAGCTTACCGTTACAACTGCAGTCGATGTCAGGAAACAAATATTTGACCTAATTGTGACTAATACCCATATTTCAAGACGTGAGTTGTCTGATGCTGTAGGAATTAACCAATCTGCTATACAAAAGCATATTGAAACACTGGTTAAAAACGGGAATATTGAAAAACGTGGTATAAAGCGCGGACGCTATTATGTCATACTTAAGCAACTAGATTCTTAAGGTGGTCAAAAAGGTGGTCAAAAAGGTGGTCAAAAAGGTGGTCAAAAAGGTGGTCAAAAAGGTGGTCAAAAAGGTGGTCAAAAAATATGGATAGAATATCATTCAAGGAAAACGATATCAGTCAGAAGCCGGCTTTGGAACTGTTGCAGAAGTTGGGCTATCAGTACATTTCGCCTGAGGATGCATTGATGATGCGAGGCGGAAAGACTTCTAATGTGCTGTTGGAAGAGGTGCTGAGGCGGCAACTGCGTGAATTGAACTCCATACGGGTGGGCAGTCGCAAGGAAGAACGATTCTCTGAACAGAACATTGAGAACGGAGTGATAGCCATGCGGAATGTGCCAATGGAAGGCGGTTATCTAAGTGGCAATGAGGCAGTATATAACATGCTAACGCTTGGAAAGGCTTTTGAACAGAGCATTGATGGGGATAAGAAAACCTATACGATGCGCTATATCGACTGGGAACACCCTGAAAACAATGTTTATCACGCGACGGAGGAGTTTGCAGTTACCCGTACCGGCATTGCTGACACCTACCGTCCTGACATCGTGCTGTTCGTGAACGGTATTCCATTGGTGGTGATAGAGTGTAAACGACCAGATATCAAGGGAGCAGAGGAGCAGGCTATTTCTCAGCATCTGCGTAATCAGCAGGATGACGGTATCAGAGGACTTTATGTGTATAGTGCCCTGCTCTTAGCTATCGGCAATAACTTCGGCAGTTATGCCACCACTGGTTCTGCTCAGAAGTTCTGGTGTAAATGGCGCGAGATGCATATCAACAAAGAAGAGGAACTGGAATATCAGAAGAGGTTACTAGATGTTGTCAATAAAGACAGCGAAGAGGTACGTACCCCTTCCCCACAGGATGAATACATCTATAATCTCTGTCGTCCAGAGCGTTTACTGGAACTAACCTACCACTTTACAATCTATGATGCTGGTGTCAAGAAACTGGCTCGCTATCAGCAATACTTCACGGTGAAAGAGATTGTTGAGCGAGTGAAAAGAATTGAGGCTGGTAAGCGTAATGGTGGTGTAGTCTGGCACACACAAGGGAGCGGCAAGTCACTGACGATGGTGATGCTGGCACAGAAAATTGCTACGGTGGTGCAGAATCCACGTATCGTCTTAGTGACAGACCGCACTGACTTGGATGCACAAATCACCAAGACCTTCCGCAAATGTGGTAAAGATGTGGAGAATGCGACAACTGGCATCAAACTGGTGGAGTTATTGGAAAGTAATACAGATTCCGTCATTACAACAATTATTAATAAGTTTGCTACTGCCATCAAGAAAATCAAGCAGCCACTGACAGACCCCAATATCTTTATCTTGATTGATGAGGCTCATCGCAGCCAGTATAAGGAAATGGCCATACAGATGAATCGTGTACTGCCTAATGCCTGTAAGATCGCCTTCACAGGTACGCCGCTGATGAAGAAAGACAAGAATACGGCTCGTACTTTTGGTGGAATTATCAAACCTGTCTACACGGTTAAGCAGGCGGTAGAAGACCATGCTGTGGTACCTCTGCTCTATGAAGGGCGTATCGTGCCGCAATCTGTTACAGAGGGACCTATTGACAGTTTCTTCGATCGTGTCTGCGAAGATCTGACAGAAGAACAGTCCGTTGACCTCAAGAAGAAGTTCTCACGAACGGATATTCTGAACCAGACAGAGCAACGTATCTATTCAATAGCGACAGACATTTCAGAGCATTATGCTGACAACTGGAAGGGAACGGGCTTTAAGGCGATGTTGGTGACGCCTAAGAAGCAGGTTGCCATACTATATAAGAAGTATTTAGACGAAATAGGGAAAGTTACATCTGAAGTATTGATTACTGCTCCTGACACCAGAGAGGGCGAGGAAACTGCCTATGGAGGTACGCCAGAAGAAGTGAAGATGTTCTGGAAACAGATGATGGATGAGCATGGCACACCTCACAAGTATCAGGAGAACCTTATTGCCAGATTTAAGGACCAAAGTGAGCCTGATATCATGATTGTGGTTGACAAGCTCCTGACTGGTTTTGATGAACCAAAAGTCACAATAATGTATCTTGACCGTCATCTGACAGGACATACTTTACTACAAGCGGTGGCTCGCGTCAATCGTAATTGTGAAGGCAAGGAATACGGTTACATCATCGATTACTATGGTGTCTTGGCTGAACTTGATGACGCTCTAAGCATCTACTCCGAGTATGACGAGGAAGATAAAAAAGTATTCCGCGATACATTGGCACCCGTCAGTGATAAGATAGCAGAACTGCCACAAAAGAATGCAGACCTGTGGGAACTTTTCAAGACCATCCCTAACAAACGTGACTTGGAAGCATACGCGCAGTCATTACGTTTGGAAGACCGTCGCCATGAGTTTTATGACCGTTTGACAGCATTCTCGTCTGTACTCCAGTTAGCACTTTCGACCAAAGAATTCCATGAGCATACAGACGAAAAGACAGTTGAGCGATATAAAGATGATCTGAGGATGTTTGCCAAACTGCGGACATCTGTCCAGTTACGATATTCAGATACCGTGGATTATAAGAAATATGAAACGAGAATAGAAAAGCTCATCAACCGTCATGTGGAAAGCGACGAGGTGAGGGTGATTACGAAACTGGTGAACATATTTGATACTGAAGACTTCCAAAAAGAAGTGGACAGTGTGGTAGGAACTGCAGCTAAGGCTGATACCATTGCTTCTCGTACTGCCAAATATATTAAGGAGAACATGGATTCCGACCCAGCTTTCTACAAGAAGTTCTCCCAACTCATCCGTGAGGCCATTGAAGCATACGAACAAGGACGCCTGAGCGATAATGAATATCTGGAAAAGATGTTGCAGTTTAAGGAAGACGTGCTGAAACATACAGACAGTGAACTGCCTGCAGAGTTAGAACACAACAATGCAGGTAAAGCATATTATGGCATAGCACTTGAAAACTACAAACGGCTATTCCCTGAACAACCCATCAAAGAGATGGCTCTTACTACCACCAAAGCTTTTGATGGGATTATCAGAAAAACAGTTATAGTAGATAATGCCCTATTGGTAGATTGGCAATCCAAAAGCGATATCATCGGAAGAATGAAAATTGAAATGGAAGATGAATTGATAGATAATATAAAACGAAAATATGGAGTTGATTTCTCATTCGATGACATGGATGTGATTATCGATGGTTGTGTAGACGTAGCAAAGATATGGATCAGATAACAAACGATAGCATACAATACGGAGCGACCGTTATCAATTATGAAATAGAATTTGCACAGAGAAAGACACTAAGCATTTGTGTGAATCCTGATGGCCGTGTCTGTTTAAAGGCTCCCAAAGAAGCTATTTTGGAGCAGATTCGTGCAAAAGTTCATAAAAGGGCTGCATGGATACTACGGCAAAAACGGTTCTTTGAATCATTCAGCATACATTCTACAAAACGCCAATACATCAGTGGGGAGTCACATTTGTATTTGGGACGACAATATATGCTCAGAGTAAAAGAAAGCAGCACAAATGCAGTACATTATCAGAATAATATCATAGAGATTGAATGTCGCCATAAAAAAGATGCTGGCGTTCTATTGCAGACATGGTATCGTCAACGCGCAAACATTAAGTTCCAAGAATATGCCAAACCTCTTGTAGAGCAATTTGCAGCCTATGGCGTAACGCCCCAAAGCATTTCCATCAAGAAAATGGATAAGCGATGGGGATATTGTACCACCGATGGTCATATCTCCCTAAATCCACGACTGATATGTGCTCCAAGATGCTGTATTGAGTATGTGATTACCCACGAATTGTGTCATCTTATCTACCGCAGTCACAATAAGGATTTCTATGCACTTCTTACAAAAGAAATGCCGCATTGGGAGAAATGGAAGAATAAACTGGAACGAATAATGGCATAAGTAATTGACCAAAACTCAATTCTATTTCTTATGGATAGTTATGGTAATGTTATAGTTAGTCATAGTTTTTATGTGCAAATTATCAACACATTTTGTAACCTACTGATTCATAATGGTTATTATTGTCGAGGAGGGAAGTAAGATAAAGATATGTAAGTAAAACGAGGGTGTAAAACTGAAATGAACCCCAGAAGTTTGAGAGAACACTTCTGGGGTTCATTTCATACAGGCACAGCCTTTATTTCATTATGCAATGAGGTTTATTGTGCACAAGCATTCAATGAACCTCATTATTCTATCTTCCCTGCCATCATCATGCGTGCGGCTGCGGGTGACGGTGTGACAGTGATATCGTCTGTGCGTACATCATGCTGTGTGCCATCGATGTCGAACTGCAGGGTGGCACCATTGCTGCGGACATCAATTGTAACGGGGGCACCCATTACGAGGGGCAAGTTCACATCGCCGTGTCCTCCAGGGAAGCCACAGAGCACTGGGATGTGATATGGTGCCAGCAAGTTGTGGATCATGGCCTCCACACTCTCATAGGTGAACTCCGAGCCGCACTCAGTAAATTCTCCGAGGATGATGCCTTTGCAGCGATCGAGCACGCCGTTCATCTGTAGGATACGCATCTGTCGGTCGATGTTATGCATCGATTCCTCCACCTCTTCCACGAAGAGGATCAGGTCTTTTCCTTTCGTGGCATCAGCCAGTGAGCCGAGATTGGGCACGAAGGTACACAGGTTACCGCCGACGAGCACACCACTGGCCCTACCCGTGATATTCTCCTTATGTGCAGGTAGCTCGTAACGAGGCACCTGTCCCATCAGCAGATCGCGCATCAGCGTACTCGTTTCATCATAGCCCCCATTGGCGAGGAATGAGCTCATCGTACCGTGAACGCTCATCACGCCTGCACGGTTCAGGAAGCCATGCAGCGTAGAGATATCGCTGAATCCCACCAGCCATTTCGGTGAAGCCTTCAGTTCCGCCAACGTCAGCTGGTCTATCAGCTGGATTGTGCCATATCCGCCACGATTGCAGATGATAGCCTTGATGGAAGGGTCGTTCAGCGCCCAACGGATATCACTGACGCGTTCGTTTATGGTTCCGGCATATCGTCCGTCAACGACCTTACCCACATTCGGTCCCACAACAGGTTCCAGGCCCCATCTGCGCAGCACATCAGCTGTTTTCTCCACGTTCTCCATGGGAGTGAAGTACGAAGGAGAGATCAAGGCCACCTTATCTCCCGCCCTCAGATAGTCAGGCTTCACACAATGGATTTCAACCGTCTCTTCAGGAGTCGGAAGAATCATCTCATCTTCATCACTACATGATGTTAGTACAACAAGGCCGCAGCATACAAGGATGGCGGTCATCATCCATAATTTCATTTGTTTCATTGTTATTCATCTTATCCGCTTTCGTCTGAACGAAAAATTTGCTGCAAAGGTAAGGATTTTTTTTAAAAGAAAGTCCATTCCAAACAGTTTTCCGTATGCTATCACATGTAAAAACAGGTTTTTCAGGATGAAACAAAAAGGTTTCAGATGCTATCCACGGCGACATGCCGTAACAAAACAAATTGTTTTGTAGTGAAAGAAGGCATTACTAACATGGAAAGAAAGCCTTTTTTGCGGAACAAAACAAATTGTTTTGTACTGCGTACTCACCAAGGAACAGAAGCAAGGAGACATTTTTATTACTTTGAAAGGGCATTTTTGGGGTAAGCATACACCAGTCCGTACTTCTCGTGCAGTTGGCGAAGAGTGCCATTGTCCTTCATCTTTCGGATGACATTGTTCACCATCTGCAGCAGATCCTCCTGTCCTTTCTGCATCAGCACGCCAATCTCTCCATGAGTAAAAGGCTCGTTCAAGAGTGGTGCAGCCAATCGGGAATCCGTCTGCACATAGTAGGGAGCCTCTGTGATTTCCGTGATCATCACATCGGCCTCCCCTTCAGCTATGCGTGAGGGTATCTCCTCATTCTTAGGATGAACGATAATCGTAGCATGTGTCAGGTTCTCATGGGCGAATTTCTCGTTCAGTCCGCCGGGGTTCACCATCACCCGGACTTCAGGTTGATCGATATCGGCCAGTGATTTGAATCGATCGCTCTCTGAAGCCCTGCAAAGGATTGTTTTTCCATTCGCCAGATAGCCTTCGCTCATGAGCATGGTTTCCCGTCGTGCATCGGTGATGGTGATGCCTCCCATAGCAAGGTCGAAAATCTGAGGCACTGTCAGGACATCAGCAGTCAGCGTAGGCCAGGAAGTCTTGACGAACGATATTTTAACGCCCAAGCTGTTGGCGATCTCGCGGGCAACCTCAATGCCAAAGCCCCAATACGTCCCATCATCTTCGCAGAATGACAGCGGTCGGTAATCACCTGTCGTGCCCACGAGCAAAGTACCCCGTTCTATGATCTCAGCAACCTTTCCGTTGGCAATAGGAGTTACGTTGTCCTTCTCTGTGACAGTGTCGATTTTCCCACACGCTACCAGCACAGCGGAACTGCCCAAGGCCAGTATTACGCTCAGCATCCATAGCTGCTTTCTGATCTGATTGATCATCTTGATGGTCATATACTTCATAACAGGGTGCAAATGATAAACAATTCAAATTGACATGATCACACTTTGGAATCAGTATGATTGTCTGCCTGAGGAACTGTTCGGATCCTATTTCTTCAGTTTTATCTTTCCGTTCACGATATAAAGACCGCGGGGCAGACGGTTCCAGTCGTTCTTCTCCCCGACCTTGACACCTTGCAGGTTATAGACGGCGTCTCCATACCGTGAGTGAGCAGTGTCCGTTGGCAAGCAGTCAATGATCCGGATACCGGTGGTGACCTCGGTGAGCGTGCAGAAGGTAAAGTAGGTAGGCTCATCGTACTTCGCAGGGGTAGCATCCTTCAAGTACTTGCCTGTACCGCCGTTCTTCAGTGTCCAGCCCTTCCCTTCCACATATTCAGGAATCCATACAGCACCGTTGGCGATCTCGTACCCACGCTGGTTATTCAAGCCCTGGATCAAGCAGCAGTTACCAGAAACGTCCTGAGAGTTCAGGTATCCCACCTCTCCGGCAATCTTGTATTCCTCACCATCAGAGGCAATGAGTCGCAGACTACGTCCGCCGGTGATTCTGCTCATTTTAAAAAGGCACCCCTCGTTGGTGCTTACAAAGGCCGTCTGATAATCATCATAGCCCAATTGCTGTCCGGCTATGCCATAGAAAGCCTTCCCCTCAGCCTCGTTGACAATGGCAAAGTGCTTACCAGCCAGGTCAGACATTGTGGTGAGGCGTTGGTCGATAGTCCAATATTTCGTGTAAGCCTCAGGATGATTCATCACATCCAGCACAGCCTCGGCATAGCGCTGTCCGAAAATGCGGTAGCCCTGGGCAGAGAAGTGCCAGGGGTCGGTGCCGTTGCCGGGAATATCTTGGGCAGATACCACATGACCTGTAAGAATCACCTCGGGGATCTTCGCCACCACAGTGTTATGCCAAGAGCAGCCGCCCCCCATCTCCTGATATTCCGTCTCGCCGACAAAGATGGGCACATCCGATGCCTTCAGTCCGAGGTCACCCAACATGTCCCTATAGATTTTCTTCACCATACCGGGCCATTTAGAGTCGCCGTTGTTCGACTCCCCCTGATGCAGCAGGATACCTTTGATGACACCCACCTCCTGAGCTTTCTTAGCCATCTCGATGATACGACCGTAAGGATTGCCGCCATAGTACCTTTTAGCCAACTGAGCCCACCACTCATTGGGGTTTTCCTTGAGCTTCTGCTGGTAGAGATCCTTATCGAACATCTCAATAGGGCTGCCTCCCATGGCGACGGCAATCACACCGATCTTTTTGTCGGGGAGTTCTTTGACCATCGTACGACCGAAATAGTCAGTAGGGCCGAGTTTCCCCACAGGACTGACGATGGGACACTCTGCCGTGTACCAGTTGCCCATTTTACGCTTGGGATTGTCAAAATCACACGTTGCCAACATCTGGAAGCGGGGATCCACGTTACCCATGTCCTGTGCTTCCCATTGGGCGTTGCCCTCCATGTTCGACTGTCCGAAACAGATGTAAATATAGAAATTAGGATCTACTTCGGCACGCACGCTCTGCATGACGGCTGCCACTACTGCGATAAACAATAAGGTTCTTCTCATTTCATGATTATTTATATACTACATAATATCAAAAGCCTGTGCAAAGGTACACATTTTCCCTGACAGTCGATGCAAGAACAGGCATTGATTTTCATAAATAGTGATAAAGGTTTCATGGATGATGGCTATAATTGAGGAAAAAAGTGTATATTTGCAGTCGTAGGAATCAGAGTGTTTTTTATTTTGCATCATGAAGAAAGTTCTGAAAGTTGATAACCCCAATATCTATGCCCGTCATGTGGGAGCAGAAGAGCTGCATCCACTGGTGAGCATCATCCATTTTGACGAGGTGTCGCCTGTGCATAACAGTCTGAACAACTATGGCGTATATGGGTTGTTTATCCAGCGCGAGTATCCCAAGAACCTGAGTTATGGCATGAAGTCTTTTCAGGCCAGTGATGCCTCGATCATTGCCGTTGCACCCGGGCAGTTAGGCGGTGCCGAGGACAACGGTGAGGAGCTGATGCTGAGCGGCTGGGCTGTGCTATGGTCACCCGAACTGATGCACAACAGTGATCTGGAGACACGGATGCGTGAGTATCGCTTTTTCTCCTATTTCTTCACGGAATCACTGCAGATGGAGCCGAGTGAATGGACCTATATCACTCAGTTGACAAGCATGATGCGACAGGAAATGACAGGAAGTGACGACTCCCCCTCGCTACGCCGTTTGCTACTGGGTTACCTGCGCCTGATTCTGGAATATTGCCATCGGATCTATCTGCGACAGATCACCGATGAGAACAAGGACACGACGGATATCCTGAAACGATTCCATGCCTTGCTCGAACAATACTATCTGGATGGGCGGCAATATCAGACAGGCATGCCCACCGTGTCATACTGTGCCTCAGAGATGGCCTACTCCTCCCACTATTTCGGTGACCTGTTCCGCCGGACCACTGGCACGACAGCCATCAGTTATATCCACTCCTATGTCATCAATCTGGGAAAGAGTCTGTTGATGCAAGGTCATAATGTCAGTGAAACCTCCCAGATGCTCGGATTTGAGTATCCCCATCATTTCACCCGTCTATTCAAGAAAACAGTTGGCGTCACGCCCAGAGAGTTCCTGGGAAAATAACAAAATACCCTTACGACAGTTTAATAATATCCGACCATCGTGTTGTCGGGTTCTTACTCTTGAAATCATGCTTGATGGCATTGGCAAAAACGTTTGCCTTCCCCTTCCCGTTCTTCATCGTATATTGCTGCGATCCGATGACAATCGTCTCTGATCCATTCATGCGATTGATGCGGTCAACGACTTCATCGAGTCTCCGCATCTTCTGTATCTGCTCGGCATTGACATCGAAGAGATCCTGTTGGATAGGAGAATCAGGTGAGATACCCATCACGATCACCCCAGCCTTCTTGTATTGATAGCCAGGTATGAAGATCTGTTCCAGCACATGATGTGCCGCCTGCACGATGGGGATGGTGCTGCTGGTAGGAGTGACGAGTGACATCTCCTGGTACTTCCAGTATTGTGCCAGATCCTGTCGGAAGGGATTGGTATTCAGAAACACTCCCACGATGGCGGCCACGGTCTGTTGCGAGCGCAGCTTCCCAGCGCAACGGGCAGCATAGTTAGCCACATGAGTACGAAGAGTGCCAAGATCACCTACCATGCCATTGAACGAACGACTGGTACAGATAGACTTTTTCTTGGCCAGTTCCTCGTTGGGCACCACATCTTCGCCGTTCAGTTCCTGCCATGTCCTGACCACATTGATGTTATTGAACGTCTGCCGCACCCAGTCATGATGATGCTTAGCCAGGTCAAATGCTGTTTGAATGCCCAAGGCCCGCATCCGGGCCGCATAACGACGGCCAATACCCCATACATCCTCGATGGCACACCATTCCAGTGCCTTCTCCCGCTTTTCATCGGTATCAATCATGCAGCAGTGACGATACACCTCGAATTTCTTTGCCAGTCGTGATGCGATCTTGGCAAGGGTCTTGTTGGGAGCCAGTCCTACACTGATCGGCATCCCCACCTCACGTTTCACCCGCCGGTGCAGGTTCTCGCCCCATCTCTGGAGCCATAGCGTATTAAGCTCAGAGCCTCGGCCTTGACCAGTTTCGCCATTCATATCACTGAGAGACGCGGAACGTTCGATAGAATCCAAATACATGAAACACTCGTCGATCGAATAACGGAAATAGGCTGGAGCCTCCTGACTGATGATACTCATCACCCTACCTGTCAGTTCCCCATACAGTTCATAGTTTGAAGAAAAGACGGCGATTTTCTGGTTTGGGAACAGCTGTGCCAGCTGATAATAAGGAATCCCTTCCTTGATGCCCATTGCCTTGGCCTCGTTGGAGCGGGCCACCACACAGCCATCGTTGTTTGACAGTACGACACAAGGAACGCCCTTCAGATCAGGTCTGAAAACACGCTCGCAACTCACGTAACAGTTGTCCAAGTCGGCTATTCCGTACACTTACTATAGTTTTTCGAATGTTCTGATCTGATGAACCACGACCCCCCAGATCTCAAACTCATCAGGATTGTCAACTTTGAACACTGGGTATTTGTCGTTGGCTGGACGGAGTTCAATATATCCGTCTTTCCGATGGGTCAGGTCGAGGAATTTCATCGTGAAGCCACCGTTCCACCAAGCCACGACGATGGAGCCATGATGGGGTTCGATGGCGCGGTCGATAATCACCCTGTCACCATCGAAGAGATAAGCATCTTTCATCGAATCACCTTCAACATCCCCATAGAAAGTGGCTTCAGGATGACGGATATAGTCGCGGTTGAAGTCCAGCGTTTCATGACGATAATCGTCTGCCGGTGAGGGGAATCCAGCAGCAATACTGGCGTGTTCGAGCTCCAGTTTGGAATTGAAAGAGCCTCCTATAATCTTGATATTACGCATAGCCTGTTTCTGTTTATCGTACACCGCCACCGAAGCCACCACCAGAGAAGCCGCCACCGCCTCCCCAAGAAACGGATCCTCCACGTCCGGAAGCCCGAGCCTCACGCTCAGCCTTGCTGACGGTAGCCCTTGTCGTGCTTGAATGCAAGGTGGAGTAGATCGTGGGCAGTGTCAGGTCGTCGGCCATCTGCTGTGCCACCTGATCCATATTGAAGTAATCAGGATTGATCTTCTTCATGTCCTTGATCACCTGATCGGCAATGCCGAAAAGGGTGGCATAGATCATGTAGTCTTTCCACAAGCTCACCTCCTGTACATGCCGTTCGTCCAACAGCGAGAACTCCTTGAGGTATTTCTTGAGTCCGAACAGTTGTCGTACTTCCTCACGTTGCTTTCTGAACTGGTAGATACTCGAACGGGTATGAAGGGTCTGTATGAACGAATCAGTAGTACTCTGGTTATACGATTTCCTCACCCACGTCTTCAATTCCTTGGGTTCGAGGACGGTATCCTCTCCGGCAGCCTTCTGGAAAATTTCATGTACGAGTTGCATCAAGCGAGGCTGCTGCTCTCTTTGAGGCAGGTCATGGATAACGAACTGCTGTACGGTCTTCCCCTTGTTGTCAAGTGTCTTGTCGATAGAAATCGCCCCCATGTCAATGAGTTTCAGGACACAGGCAGAGAGCAGGTTATTATAATCGGCAGTAAAATACTTGTAGGCATTCACCACATCATTGGCCCATTGGAGGTTTCCATTTTCAGGAATCTCACGATACCACAACAGGTCTTTCATCACCTTCCTCCTCGAACGCCACATATAGAAGAGGTATCCCAGAAACAGGAGGATGGGAAATAGGAAGAAGCACACCGCCAAGATGAGCAGGATTATGGGATCATCCGAGTCGCTGCTCTCGAAGGTGTAGTCGCTTCCCTCGAATGCACGCTCTCTGACCTGCTCAAATGCCGTATCGTTGATGACGGCTGGCGAGAAGAGTCCTTTATTAAACCGTGCCATCACGATCATGGCACTGCCGTTGGTAAATGGCTCACTCGATTCGGCAACGATGGTGCCGTCCACGAAACGTACATCACCTCTGTAGCGGAAGCCCCAGATAGCCGTGTTGGCATCTGAGAAGACGACAGCCGTTGAATCGACATCCATCGGATTGGCATCCATGCCTTCTGCCATGATGGTCACCTTTACATGCGACGGCCGTGGCTCGATCCCTTCCGCCACGAACATATAGTTAAAGCCATCAGCATCTGTGTATCCACGTAACAAGTTGGTAACGACATAGCTTGTGGTATAAGTACGAGTGCCGCTGTCGCCCAGGCCCCAGCATAGCTCATAACCGTCACGCTTCGTGACGATGCCACATTTGGATGTTTTCCAGCTACGGCTTCGGTCAATATCCCAACTCCCGATATTTTCATAGACTGTACCCGTCTCATCAGTCACCTGGAGATTGTCCACGCTACTCCCATTGAGGTTTCCCAAGACGATGTAACATTCCGTTCCTTCGGAGTCGATATCCATCTTTCTTACTTCGGTGATACGGGCATCACCGTTCGGGCTCAATACGACCTGGATATTCAGGTCATTGAGCCTCGGACGAGCAAAAAGGGTTGTCGCCGACACGATTAATGTCAGCAACAGAGCTATCTTATTTCTTAAAAGCATCATCGAGATTCGGATAATCTTTCTTCGCTTCATTATCCACTTTCAGATAATCCTTGATACCGAAGTGTAACAAAGAGGCAACGATGCTCGACGGCCACTGGCGCACCATGCGATTCATCTTCGTGGCAGTGTCGTTATAGACCATACGTGACATGCGTACATTCTCCTCATACTGCTTCATGCCTTCCTGAGCCTCTTTGTAGAGTTCACTGGCTTTCAGCTCAGGATAGCGTTCAAAGACCACATTCAAACGCCCCATCATCTGGGTGAGCAAATCGCTCTGCTCATTGATGGCTGCTGGCGTATTGGCCGCTGCACCACTATTGCCTCCACGAGCCTGTACGGTCTGAATAATCGTTTCCGACTCATGCTTGGCATACTGAGCTGCCGTCTTTGCCAGGGCGATGACAGCATCGAAACGCGAATTCAGCTGAACCTCTATCTGGCTCAGGGCGTTCTTACACATTTCATCAAGATTCACCAACGATCTCTGTGTAGAGATAAAGTAGCCGATAACTAACACGGCCAACACAACAATAATAATTCCTGTCATAATTCCAAATGAATAGTTTACTGGGCACAAAGATACGAAATTATTCTGAATCTCACACATTTCATTTACAATTATTGCATTCGACATGGATTTTGTGAGCAAAGGCACCGAACAAGTCAGCAGGAAGAAGTAACAATGATTTTCGTTCATGTAACAAATGAAAGGCATCGGCTTAAAAATCACCAACAAAAGTTGTCGGTCTCTCAAAAAAGCAGTAAATTTGCTTCTCAAACATAATCAGTATTATTTTTTACTCATGAAAAGAACTATTATTATCACTATTTGTGCGGTGTTGTCAGTCATGACCATCACGGCTCAGAAAAAGAGTGCTGTATCATTTGATGCTTATGAATGGGATTTCGGTCAGGTGAATGCTGCAGCAGGAACCATCTGTCATACGTTCACGTTGCAGAACAGGTCGAAAGCTCCAGTCACCATTCAGAAGGCCATTCCCAGTTGTGAATGCGTGCAGGCATTCTTCCCCACCGAGGCCATCGCTCCGGGAGCCAAGGCCCAAGTAATGATCTCTTTCGCTCCCACCAAGTCGATTGGCAAGAGCTTTCGTAGTGTGGAATTGCTGGATGCACAAGGTAAGACCTTGGGTGCCCTCTCGCTGAAAGCTGTTGTAAGCGATGGGAAAGGTCAGACGATCAGCAAGTATCCTTATCAAGACACCTCTCTCACGTATGCAGAACGTGTAGAGAACTTGATATCCCTGCTCACCCCCGAGGAGAAAGTTGGACTGATGATGAACAAATCGGTGTCTATCGACCGTCTTGGCATCCCCTCCTATAACTGGTGGAGCGAGGCCTGTCATGGCGTACGCCAAAGCGACTACACCGTATTCCCCCAGCCTATCGGTATGGCTGCAGCATTCAATTCCCAGCAGGTGTACGATGTGTTTTCTGCCGTTTCCGATGAAGCACGTGCCAACTGGAACCGTTCAGACCATAACGTATTCAATGTGAAGATGGGTGCCACCTACTATCCAGGCAACCCCGAGCTCACCTTCTGGTGTCCGAACGTGAATATCTTCCGTGACCCCCGCTGGGGACGCGGTCAGGAGACCTGTGGAGAAGATCCTTATTTGAATGCAGTGTTAGGTGTTCAGACAGTCTTAGGCATGCAGGGAAATGATGACAAATACTTCAAGACCCATGCATGTGCCAAACATTATGCTGTGCACAGCGGACCGGAGCCTTTACGTCACTCCTACAATGCCTCAGTATCGATGCGCGATCTCTGGGAGACCTATCTCCCTGCTTTCAAGGCATTGGTAAAGAAAGGAAATGTACGGGAAGTGATGTGCGCCTATAACCGCTACGAAGGTGTTCCTTGCTGCACCAGCGACCGTCTGCTGGTAGATATCCTCCGCAGGAAATGGGGATATGATGCCATTGTTCTCACCGACTGTGATGCCATCAACAATTTCTATAACAAAGGACAGCATGAGACACATAAGGATCCGTTGTCAGCATCTGTAGATGCCGTACTCAACGGTACCGACCTCGAATGCGGTAAGGTATTTATGGTGCTTACCGAGGCCCTGAAGAAAGGATTGATTCAGGAGAGCACCCTCGACTATCACCTTCGCAAGACGCTCTACGGACGTTTTGAATTAGGAATGTTCGACCCTGCAGAGATGAGCCCTTGGGCAAACCTCGGTCCTGAGGTTATCAGCAGTGAGCGTAACAACAAACTGGCCACACAGGCAGCCCGTGAGTCGATGGTGCTGTTGAAGAACAACAACATACTTCCCCTGTCGAAGAACCTCAAGACCCTCGCAGTGGTTGGCCCGAATGCCGATGATATTGAGTTACTGAACGGAAACTACGGTGGAACACCCACAAAGGCACATCAGCACTCACTGCTCAGCGGTATCAAGGCTGCCGTTCCTGGTACGAATATCATCTACCACAAAGCATGTGAGCTGAACGACGAGTACACCACCGTACACCACCTTGGTGACTTCAACAACGGTCAGGGTGTCAAAGTGGAATTCTGGAACAACAAGGAACTCAATGGCAATCCTGACAAGACCGACTACTATAAGGAGCTGAATTTCTCGACATTCGGTGCCTGGGGCTTTGCAGAGGGTATCGACAACGACAACCTCTCCGTCCGGATCAGCGGACAATACACCGCCACTTTCACCGGCGACATGAAATACACGCTGAGTACCGATAACGGATACATCATGAAAGTGAACGGTGAGGTGATTGAAGAAAACAAAGGCGGCGGACGTCGTGGCTTCGGTTTCGGTGGATTCCGTGGTGTGGAGTACAAGTCATTCCCTGTTGAGAAGGGCAAGACTTATGATGTTGTCATTGAATACCGTCGTGGTAACGGACAGTTCGCCATGCTACGCGGCGACATCTGTGAGCGTCAGCTTGCCGACTTCACTGATTTGGCCAAAGAGGTAAAGGATGCCGATGCTATCATCATCATCGGTGGTATTTCCGCCCGTATGGAAGGTGAGGGTGGTGATAAACAAACCATTGAACTGCCCGTGGTACAGCAGATGCTTCTGAAGGCGATGCACAAGACAGGTAAGCCCGTTGTCTTTGTCAACTGCTCAGGTTCCGCCATTGCCCTCGGTAGTCTGGAAGACCAGTATGATGCCCTGCTGCAGGCATGGTATCCCGGACAGGGCGGTGCCCAAGCTCTTGCCGACGTACTCTTCGGAGACTACAACCCCAGCGGAAAGCTCCCCGTCACTTTCTATGCTTCAAACAACGACCTGCCCGACTTCCTCGACTATAGCATGGAGAACCGTACCTATCGCTATTTCCGCGGGAACCCCCTCTATGCTTTCGGCTACGGGATGTCGTACACCTCTTTCTCGTATGGCAAAGGAAAACTTTCTAAGAAATCCATGAAGGGCAATGGCAAGGTGACCCTTACTGTTCCTGTGACAAACACTGGGAAACGAGCCGGTGCTGAAATTGTTCAAGTGTATGTCAAGGCACTTGACTATCCCGATGCGCCCATCAAGTCGCTGAAGGGATTCCAAAAGCTGACACTCGACCCTGGACAGACAGCGACAGCAACGATATCCCTCGATGGTGAGTCATTCGAATATTATGATCCTTCCATCGATGAGCTGTCAACACGCCCCGGGCGCTATCAAATACTCTACGGCAGTTCCTCACTTGACAAGGATCTTCAGAGTCTGGATTTTGAAGTAAAGTTATAAAAGAAACAAAAAGCGGGAAGCAATTCTCGCTTTTTTATATTAAATGTGTACCATTGGCTTTCATCTAAAGTACTTCCGTTCGGGAATAAAAATAAATACATTTATTTTGTATTTCACTCACTTATTCGTACCTTTGTCGCAAGAAACAAACGAATTGCAGAACAAAATGAAAAAATACCTCATGATTCTGATGGCTGGCTTTGTCCTTGCAACACAGGCACAGATAAACCGCCATACCGTAGTAGCACGCAACAACCCCGTTGTGACGGCAATCGACTCATTAGCATCTCTCACGGTGGGGAATGGAGGCTTCGCATTCACCGTTGATGCCACCGGACTGCAGTCGTTTCCCGATACATATAGGAATGGCATCCCTTTAGGAACGATGAGCGACTGGGGATGGCACTCTTTTCCCAACACCGAGGGATATCAGGCCCATGAGGCATTGAAAGCTTATGACTTTGGACATCATAACGGAATAGCTGGAACCTACGCTGTGGAGAACGCCGGTACGGAACGACAGAAAGAGGCTGCCAACTACCTTCGTGCCAACCCCCACCGTATCCATCTGGGCTGTATCGGACTGGATTTGAAAAGCTACGACCAAAAAGGCATGAAGGATATCCATCAGGAATTAGACCTTTGGAATGGTATCATCAACAGCCGCTTCAACCTTTGGGGAAATCCTTATTCGGTGACAACAGCCTGTCATCCTGACCGTGACATGATTGCCGTGACCATTGAAAGCGGTCAAGAGAAAAACATCGTTCTGCGTTTCCCCTACCCTACTGGTAAACACACCGATGATGCTTGTGACTGGGAGGCAGACAACAAGCATAACACACAGGTTCTTGTTCAAGAGCCTCAATATGTTATCTTGAAAAGAACGCTCGATTCCACTACCTATTATATAAAAGTATGCTGGGAGGGGGAGGCCACCTTCTCACGTGACAAACATGTTACCCCCAACGGTGACCTGTTGGTAATGGAACCCAATAACTTCCATCTCTATTCAGAAGAGAACTGTCTAAAGTTCACCTGTGAGTTTATTCCGGAAGATCATGACAAGACAGCCTATGAGCCATCCCTGCTGAACAAGAACAACATGATCCCCATAGGAGAGATCTTCGAAACGACCCGTAACCACTGGAACGCCTACTGGAATGAAGGAGGTATTGTCGATTTCTCCCACTGCAAAGACCCAAGAGCCAAAGAACTGGAACGCCGCGTGGTACTTAGTCAGTACCTGCTGGCAGTGAACTGCGCCGGCGACACCCCACCACAGGAGACAGGACTCACCTATAACTCATGGTTTGGGAAATATCACCTGGAGATGATCTGGTGGCATCAGGCCCAGTTCGCCCTATGGGGGCATCCCGAACTGTTGGAACGCTCGCTCGATTGGTATTTCAAAGCGGCACCCAAGGCACGCGAAATTGCACGGCGTCAAGGCTTCGATGGTCTGCGTTGGATGAAGATGACCGACCCCAGTGCGGAGGAAGCACCATCCAAGGTAGGCAGTTTCCTCATCTGGCAGCAGCCCCATCTGATCTATCTTGCCGAATTGCTGCGACGTGCTGATAAGACGTCCGATGGCATGCGCATTGTAAATAAGTATGGTGACTTGGTGGAAGAGACCGCACGTTTCATGTTCGACTTTGCCGACTACGATGCCAAGAACGATCGTTATGTGCTGAAAGGCATCATCCCCGCACAGGAGACTCTGCGGGCAGCCGAGACCGTCAACCCTCCCTTCGAACTCTCTTACTGGCATTGGGGCATGCAAACGGCAATGGTTTGGCAACAGCGGAGGAACCGTACACATATATATAATAAGGTATGGAACGGGATGACCAATAAGCTTTCATCCCTGGCCTATAACACCGACCAACTATACTTGGCCGCAGAAACCGCTACCGATACTTATCGGGATATCCGCTTTACCAGCGACCACCCCGCCCTGTTAGGAGCTTTCGGGATTATGCCATATTCCCCACAAGTGAATAGAAAGGTCATGCGAAACACGCTTAACTGGATATGGGATCATTGGAACTGGAACAAGACATGGGGCTGGGATTATCCCATGGTGGCCATGACGGCTGCACGCCTGAACGAACCACAGAAAGCCGTGGATGCTTTACTCATGGACAAACGCACCAACACCTATTTGGTGAGCGGTCATAACTACCAAGACCAGCGCCTGCGCCTTTACCTGCCAGGAAACGGCGGTCTCCTCACTGCCGTGGCATTGATGTGTGCCGGATGGGACGGATGTACGGAGAAGAATCCCGGATTCCCTCACGACGGTTCATGGGATGTGCGCTGGGAAGGAATCCAGAGGATGCCATAAGCATAGAAGAAGAGAAATAACAGCACATGAAAGGCGACTACACATCACCTATCCTCGCACTCCAGAAACAACGAATGCTTCTGGAAATCGAGTACAACTGCGAGAAGGATACATTCCGCAAGCAGACTGAAGCCATCGGTATGCAGCGGAAGGTGAAAAGAGGTGACGCGTGGTATCCTCTGAAACCAGGCAAGAGTTATTACAACAGTTTGAACCTGCTGTGCATCGAAATATATCGCACTGGTGATGAGGAGATTGAACACAATTTCGAGTTTGGACGTCCTGTCTCCTTCTTCACGATGAAGGATCAGAAAATACAGTTCCTGAACTTTACCGGTACGGTGAACTTTGTTGACGGCAATCGCATGGTAGTGACGGTACCAGATTCTGCACCTGTCACCGAAGTATTGAACAACACAGAGCCTGTAGGTGTTCAACTGTCGTTTGATGAAACCAGCTACAAGACCATGTTCGAGGCTCTCGATAGAGTGATACGTGCCAAGGGTAACCGATTAGCCTACCTGCGCGACTTATTCTACACTCCCTCCATGAAGCCTCAGCGGTTCACATTCAGCGAAATGGGATTTCCCTATCTGAACAAGACACAAGAGCATGCCGTAAACGAAGTGCTCTGCGCCAAGGATGTGAGTATCGTTCACGGTCCGCCGGGAACAGGAAAGACCACTACCCTGGTAGAGGCAATCTACGAAACACTGATGCGCGAGAACCAAGTGTTGGTATGTGCACAGAGCAATATGGCTGTTGACTGGATCAGTGAGCGACTGGTTGACCGTGGTATCAATGTCCTTCGCATCGGTAACCCCAGCAGAGTGAACGACAAAATGCTCTCATTTACATACGAGCGTCGCTTCGAAGCACATCCCGACTACTCAGCCCTGTGGGTCATCCGTAAAACGATCCGTGAGATTCGTCAGCATCGTAAACGCGGTGATGACAAATTCCACCAGAAGATTGAACGCCTGAAAAGTCGGGCCACTGAATTAGAAATAAGAATCAACACGGAGCTGTTCGGTGAGGCCAGAGTGATTGCCTGCACTTTGGTGGGAAGTGCCCACCGCCTGCTACAAGGGCAGAAATACGGTACTTTGTTTATAGACGAAGCAGCACAAGCTTTGGAAGCGGCCTGTTGGATACCTATCCGCAAGGCCTCCCGCGTTGTACTGGCCGGCGATCATTGTCAGTTGCCGCCCACCATCAAGAGTCTGGCAGCCATGCATGGTGGCCTTGACAAGACATTGATGGAGCGTATCGTAGAAACACAACCTGGCGTGGTGACCCTGTTGAAGACTCAATACCGCATGAACGAAGAGATCATGCGATTTTCCAGTGATTACTTCTACCAAGGACAAGTTGTGAGTGCTCCCGAGGTGAAGCACCGCGGCATCCTCGATTATGATGAACCCATCGAGTGGATCGACACCTCCGACATTGACGCAAAAGAGGAATTCGTGGGCGAGTCTTTCGGTAGGGTGAACAAGACCGAGGCTTTGCTCACCTTAGCAGTATTACAACACTATTTCGAAAAAATCGGAAAGGAAAGGATTCTTGACGAACGGATCGACGTGGGAATCATATCACCCTATCGGGCACAGGTGCAATACCTCCGACAGATGGTGAAGAAACAGGAATTCTTCAAGCCCTACCGAAGATTCATCAGCATCAACACCGTGGATGGTTTCCAAGGACAGGAGCGCGACATCATCATGATATCACTGGTTCGTGCCAACGATGACGGACAAATCGGTTTCCTTCGCGACCTACGGCGAATGAACGTGGCTATCACCCGTGCCCGGATGAAGCTGATGATCTTAGGAGACACCAGCACTTTGACACGTCATCCATTTTACCGAAAACTCTATCATTTTATCGAAAAAAGGCAAAAATAGTTTCGATTTGTAGATAAAATGAGCCTATATTTACGAATTTGATTATTTTCCTGTAAAAATGTTTGGTGGAACCAAATATGTTTTATACCTTTGCATCGGAAACAAATGATGAAAGAAAAGCAAGTAATTAGTTACATAGGTTAAAGATTTGATATTTTAGGTTATTAGGTTAGCTTATCATCGTTTCATAATATAATTATACTTTTTTGTTTGGCCTGACGGGATGTCACGCCAAACTTTTTTTTATTTCACGCTTCTCCCCTACTTTCTTTCCGTATCTTAGGTTACTCCGAAGATACTTTCGCTCGGCAAAACAAATAAAAAACGAGTTTTATTTGCTTTTGTTCTCGCTTATGCGTATCTTTGGTTTCTCCGAAGATACTTTCGCTCGGCAAAACAAATAAAAAACGAGTTTTATTTGCTTTTGTTCTCGCTTATGCGTATCTTTGCACCCAGTTTGACAACCAAGAGAGTTTATGAAGATAGAAAGATCTATTGAGAGTGCCGTACTGACGGCCGTGAAAGAATTGTATGGTCAGGATGTACCCCAGCAAATGGTACAGTTGCAAAAGACAAAAGCCGGATTCGAAGGGAACCTCACCTTGGTGGTATTCCCCTTCCTGAATATTTCCAAGAAGAAACCCGAAGATACTGCCCAGGAAATTGGCGGGTGGCTGAAAGCACAATGCAGGGAAATTGATGATTTCAATGTAGTGAAGGGTTTCCTGAATCTGGTCATCTCGCAGGAGGCATGGCTCAACCTACTTGGTGACATCGATGCAGATGACCATTATGGAGAAAAGACGGCCACCGACGAGTCACCCTTGGTGATGATCGAGTATTCTTCGCCCAACACCAACAAGCCCTTGCATTTAGGTCATGTTCGCAACAACCTGTTAGGATGGAGCTTGGCGCAGATCATGGCCGCCAACGGGAATAAGGTGGTAAAGACCAACATCGTGAACGACCGTGGTATCCACATCTGCAAGTCGATGCTGGCCTGGCTGAAATGGGGCAATGGCGAGACTCCTGAGAGCAGCGGAAAGAAAGGCGACCATCTGATAGGTGACTATTATGTAGCCTTCGACAAGCACTACCGTGAGGAGGTTAAGGAGTTGATGGCCCAGGGCATGGATGAGGAGAAAGCCAAGCAAGAGGCTCCCCTGATCAAAGAGGCCCATGAGATGCTGGTGAAATGGGAGCAGAACGACCCAGAGGTACGTGCCCTGTGGGAGAAGATGAACAGCTGGGTATATGCCGGTTTCGATGAGACATACAAGAAGTTAGGCGTGTCCTTCGACAAGATCTATTATGAGAGTCAGACTTATCTGAAAGGCAAGGCAAAGGTTGAGGAAGGTCTGGCCAAAGGACTCTTCGAGCGTCATGAGGACAACAGTGTATGGGCAGATCTCACCGCTGAGGGACTCGACCAGAAACTGCTGTTGCGCTCTGATGGTACCAGTGTCTATATGACCCAAGATATCGGTACTGCGGAGATGCGTTTCAACGACTATCCTATCGATCAGATGATCTATGTGGTGGGCAACGAGCAGAATTACCATTTCCAAGTACTCTCTATTCTCCTCGACCGTCTCGGTTTCAAGTGGGGCAAGGAACTGGTTCATTTCTCTTATGGCATGGTAGAATTGCCCAACGGCAAAATGAAGAGCCGTGAGGGAACAGTGGTGGATGCCGATGACCTGATGGATCTGATGGTGAGCGATGCATACCGCACCAGTATGGAGCTTGGCAAGTTCAACGACATCACCGAAGAGGAACGCCGTGAGATTGCCCGTATCGTGGGTATGGGTGCCTTGAAATATTTCATCCTGAAGGTAGATGCCCGCAAGAACATGCTGTTCAATCCCGAAGAAAGCATTGACTTCAACGGAAATACCGGCCCATTCATTCAATATACGCATGCCCGTATCCGCAGCATTCTCAGAAAAGCAGAAAGTCAGAACAGCCAATTGGCAATTGTCAATTGTCAATTAAATCCGAAGGAAATCGAGCTTATCCAGAAGATGAGCGAATACAGTGCTGCCGTGGAACAGGCTGGCAAGGACTATTCCCCCAGCGGCATCGCCAACTACTGCTATGAACTGACCAAGATCTTCAACCAGTTCTATAATGACTACAGCATCTTGAACGAGCCGGATGAGCAGAAGAAACAAGTACGCCTTGTCCTCGCCAAGAACGTTGCCAAGATCCTTAAGAACGGTATGGCTCTGTTAGGCATTGAAGTGCCAGAAAGGATGTAGGTGTAGGAGCCATGAGCCACCCATTGATAATTGACAAATTGAAAACTGACAATTTAAATCCACCGGAGAATCGAAACGACACGGTGCTGCCCTTACCGCTTGAGGTGAGGGCAGACGCCTGGGCGGTAGATGCCGCTTGCAGTGGCAACCCCGGAATGATGGAATACCAGGGCATTGACCTGGCAACAGGTCAACAGGTATTTCATTTCGGTCCTGTATATGGCACGAACAACATCGGGGAGTTTCTGGCCATCGTGCATGCCTTGGCTTTGCAACAGAAGATGGGAATCTGCAAGACGATCTATAGCGACAGTTACAACGCGATCCTATGGGTAAACAAGAAACAATGCAAGACCACCTTGTTGCAAAATAAGGAAACAGAACAGCTACACCAGATCATCACCCGCGCAGAGAACTGGCTTCGCACACATACCTTCCGCAATCCCATCATTAAATGGGAGACAGCCCAATGGGGTGAGATTCCCGCAGATTTCGGAAGGAAATAAGAAGAATCTTTATTGTTGGTTGAGATAATACGTCACCGTATTGTCACCATAGTGTTCCACCCTATGCTGCTTGAGCTGGGGAGGAATCACCGGCGAGCGCGTTCCCTCCGAACTGGTCACTGATCCTGTTTCCACCCGTATCTCATCCCAGATGCCCCTGTCGATGAAACATTGCAGCGTGTCACATCCCCCTTCAACGACCAGCGACTGCAACTGTCGTTCATAACAAGCAGTCAGCAGTGCCTCGATGGAATCAACGAACATGAACGGACTGTGAGAGGAACCTTTCCCTGTCGCAGATCCCTGAAGAGAAGACGACAAGACAAAACGTACTGGATCTTTTCCTGTCCACTCACGGACCGTTAGCCTCGGGCATTCTCTTTCCCACGTTGTCCGTCCCACCACAATGGCATCCTCTTCAGCACGCAACCGATGGACAAGCATCTTCGTCAGCGGTGTAGAGATAGGCAATGGCTGGAAATGATCGTCAAGGAAGCCATCGGCAGTCTGTGCCCACTTCAGGATAATATAAGGTCTATGCAGACGATGAAAAGTAAAGAATCGGCGGTTCAGCCATCGGCATTCCTCTTCAAGCACGCCCACCGTCACCTCAATGCCCGCCTCGCGCAGTTTCCGGATTCCCCGTCCCTGCACCTTGGCAAACTCATCGACACATCCGACGACCACCCGTCGCACACCCTTCTTTATAATCAGATCGGCGCAAGGCGGTGTCTTCCCATAATGGGAGCAAGGTTCCAACGACACATAAATTGTGGAGTCCCGCAGGAGAGGCTCATCCTCTTTCCTCACGGAAGCGAAGGCATTCACCTCAGCATGTCCTTCACCACATCGCACATGGTATCCTTCACCGATAATCCTCGACGATTCCTTGTCCCCCACGACAATGACAGCCCCCACCATAGGATTGGGGCGTGCATTCTGTCGTCCGTTAGCCGCTAACTGCAGACAACGCCGCATGTACTTCTCGTCTATCTCTTGCTGATTCATGGCAACAAAGGTACAAATAAGCGAGAACAATACAAAATAAATAAGAATTTAATTGTCGAGCGAAAGTACCTTCGGTGCAGTCAAAGGTGGTGATTTTTTCCGAAAACCGTCTCTTTTTGATCATTTATCCCCTCAACATTTTGGATAATCCCATGGAAATGCCTACTTTTGCAACTGATGAAATATGAAGAGCTCTGGAAACCCCTGACAAACGTCTATGAACCTGGCGAGGCAAAAGCCATCGCCCGCTATCTGCTGGAGGTACGCTATGGACTAACCATGACCGACATTGTGTGTGGCGGTGTGGAGAGATTGCCTGAAGAGGAACTGGAGGGTTTGCGCAACCGACTGCTGAAAGCCGAGCCCGTGCAGTATGTTGCCGGATTGGCTACATTCGGTCCGAGGTTGTTTCGGGTGACAAACGATGTGCTGATCCCCCGTCCTGAGACCTACGAACTCTGTCAGTGGGTGAAAGAAAAGAGAGGAGAGAGGGGAGAAAGGAGAGGAGAGAGGAGAGAGGAGAGAGGGGAGAAAGGAGAGGACATACTTGATATCGGAACCGGCAGCGGTTGTATCGCCGTGACCTTGGCCGCAGAGATCCCCCATGCCACGGTAACGGCTTGGGACATCTCTGGCGATGCTCTGGGTATTGCGAAAGAGAATGCCCAACGTAACGGTGTTCACGTAACCTTTGAACAGCGCGACATTCTCTCAACTGTCAACTCTCAACTGTCAACTCTCAACTGTCAACTCTCAACTGTCACCCCCCTCTGGTCCATCATCGTCAGCAATCCTCCCTATATCTGTCCTGACGAACAGAAGACCATGGACAAGAACGTACTGGCCTACGAGCCTCACCTCGCACTGTTTGTCCCTCAGGCGGAGCCCCTGTTGTTCTATCAGGCCATCAGCCACTATGCCCGTCATGCCCTCAAACCCGATGGCTACCTATATTTCGAAGCAAATCCGCTCTATATAGAAGAACTCCAAGTCCTGCTTTGCCAAGAAGGGTTCAACGACATTGCCGTCAGGGATGACCAGTTTGGAAGGCATCGTTTCATCATGGGAAAGAAGGGACATCAAGAAACAACCGCTTATGAAAAAGACATATTCTGAACAGGAAGTACTACAGAAACTGACAGCCCTCTGCGCCGCTGCCGAACATTGCTCACAGGAAATGGTGGAGAAGATGACCCGCTGGGAGATTCCCGAAGAGGTGCAGGCACGTGTCATGCAGTACCTCACAGAGCACCAGTATATCGATGACGAACGCTTCTGCCGGGCCTTTGTCAGCGACAAGATCAAATACAACAAATGGGGACAGAAGAAGATCGAGCAGGCCTTGTTCCTGAAACGCATCCCTCAGGAAATACGGCAACGTGTACTCAATGAGATTGATCCCGACGATTACGTAAGCATCCTCCGTCAGCTCCTCACTGTCAAACGGAAGAGCATACGCGCTAACAGCAGCTATGAACTGAATGGGAAACTGATCCGTTTCGCCATGCAGCGGGGATTCACCATGGACATCATCCGCCAGTGCCAGGAAGTGGAAGAAGACTAACGACAACCCCCTACACACCAATGATCAGTTTCTTCACCCGACTCTTCGATCTCATCTCTCCCCGTGCCTGTCCCGTCTGTGGCAACAGGTTAGGCGTGGCAGAAGAGATACTCTGTCTTTCCTGCAACCGTCATCTGCCCCGCACGTTCTTCTGGAACCATCCCTTCGACAACGAGATGGCCAAGACATTCTGGCTGCAGATACCCGTAGAGAAAGCCGCCGCACTGTTCTACTATGAGGCACATGCACAGTCGAGCCAAGTCATCTACCAGATAAAATACGGCAACCACCCCGAGATGGGTGAGCAGATGGGAAGGATGGCAGCGCAGGAGATGAAGGAGAGCGGATTCTTCGACGGCATCGATCTGCTGCTTCCCGTTCCTTTAACCCCAAACAGGGAAAGACAACGGGGATACAACCAAAGCATGGAAATCGCACGCGGCATCCATGAGATCACAGGAATCCCCATCTGCCATGAAGCCTTACAGCGTATCAGCTTTACAGACAGTCAGACACAAAAAGACCGACGTTCAAGACAGGAGAACGTGGCCAAGGCGTTCCAACTCATCAACGCAGACAAGATTACGGGAAAACATCTCCTTCTGATCGATGACGTGGTGACTACCGGCGCCACCCTCATCGCCTGCGGACAAGAGTTACAGAAAGCCCATCCCCAATGCCTCAGTCTGCTCTCCTTAGGGTTCACTCATTGATATGATAGGTACAGAATACAGGAGCCCACCCCTAACCCCTCCCAAAGGGAGGGGAATACCATGCGGACTCATCGTATATGACCTTGAAGCATGTGTACTCAGCGCAGCAGCTCCCCTCCTCTTGGGAGGGGTTGGGGGTAGGCTCCCACAGCGCCAGCAGCTCCCCTCCCATCGTAGGGGAGGGGTGGAGCGAAGCGAGGGGTGGGGTCAGTAATTTTACTCTGCTTGATTTAAGATTCTTCGTTGACTCCATTCACTCTGCGTGAAATATTGTCAGGATAATTCTCAATTATTTAATGGTTGTGAAAGAATGCTAATTGAAAGAAAGGGAATACCCGGAGTGTTCAGAAGTGTCTAAAAGTCCCTTTTTGTACAAGTAAAGTCTGTTTGGGATCCAAGTAGAGTCTCATTGAGATACAAGTAAAGTCTGACTTGACCCCAAGTAGAGTCTTCGTAATGTTTACGTAGGGCCTGTTTAGGGTCGTTCCAGACTTTACTTACATCTGTTCCACCGTCATCTACACCTCGTTCCGCCGTCACCTTACTCCTGTAGATGCCGTCGGAACGAGCGAAAACGCCGATCGGAACAACCCTTAGGTGACGTTTCCTCGAAAAGCCATGATTTTTATTTTGAAAGTTTGCAGGGTGCCCGTAAGGGCACCCCAAGAAACCAATTATAGTTCTTTTGCTTCATAAAAACGGTGTTTTTGACCCCTAAATACTATGTTTTTTTACTCTAATTACATAGTTTTGGCAAGTCGAAAATGCCGGATTATACTAATATGTTCATTATCAACCACTTACCAAACCCCGTCAGAATCGCTCATTTTCGACCGAGAGGGCGGTCAGTTCTCTCCGTGCCCGTATTTCGCGTTAAACGAAGTTAATTCGTTAAGATTATTCAAAATTTTAACAATTAGATAATGAGAATAGTCACCTCCGGCGATTTGTACAGAAACAAATGAGAACAAATTGCTATCATTTCCCCGTTTGCTGTCTCATCCCCTCAAAGAACTTCTGCTGCAGTTCCTTGGCAAGTAGGTTGTCTGGATTGAGTTGCAAGGCCTTTTCGTAGTTCTGCATCACATCAATGTAATAACGCTGTCCGTTTTGCGTGGGGTTCTGCACAATGCGCACCATGTAGAGAAAGCCGCGAAGGGTACAGACGTCCGACTGGTCAGAATTCTTCATTTGTTCCATTTTAGCGATTGTCTGTTCTGCTTCTGCCAGCAGGTTTTCTGTTTGTGGAGCATGAGGATTCATTACCGAGAAAGTGAGACTTTGCAACGCCATCTGGTACTTGGGCTGGATACTGTCGGGGAATATCGTATCAATACGCTTCATTTCAGCAATGCAGTTGAGGAAAGCCTCTGGCGTGGGTTGCTGGAGTTTGGAGAGAGACTGTCCGATCAGCGCCTGCATATCAGACTGCTGGGCATGGATACTCACACTTGCCATCATGAAGAAGGCGATTACGAACACACGAAGTTTAGAAATTTGAAATGTCATACGCTTTATTATTTTTAAGTGAAACAAAAATGCCGATATAGAAGAAACGGTCACGGGAGGGTACGACAGGCATACCGTTGTCATTGTAGCGGAAGATGTTGTTGCGACCGAAGATATTGTTCAACGAGGTATAAACGATGACCTTCGGACTCAGCAGATAAGTGAGGTTCACGTCCACGCTATTATAATGCGGTGTGGTTCCTGTAGGGAAATGCCTTCCGCTGGCGTAGGATTCCGACAGACCGATGATGGTCTTACCGAAGGTGTATTTTGCTGCCAGTCGCAGATTATGGCGCGAGGCAAAGTCAGGCATGCGCTCCTCGGTATAGTCAAGATAGAGCCGTTTGGAGTCGTTGAATGAATAGGAAAGTGAGGTCGTCAGAGCCCCCTTGCCTACGCCATTCCCCCGTTTGGCGGGGAAAGTCAAATCAATGAAGACATCCACGCCTCGGCTTGTGCCGTAACCATGAGGCTGATAAAAGCCATTCTCCAACAGCGGCAAACGATGGTAATTCTTCCAGTAGGGCTCGATGCGCAGGAGAGAGGTCTGTGACTTATATTGCATAGAAAGAATGGCATGGTCGGCAATGCTTTGGCTCAGTGCCTTTCGGTTCATTGCCAGATAGTCATCCTCTGGTGTTTGACTATAACGCCCTGTTACCAACGACAGCTGCAGATGGTTGTCAGGGATATAGCTGAGGGTCGTTCTGGGCATCAGCAGAAGGTCTGACCCCATCAACTCACTTCTTGCTGAAAGGTTGAAAAACAGCCGAGGAACGATACGCCACTGGGTATCCATGTGGGTTGCAAGGATATTGTAATCAAGTTGATAGCTGTAGTCTTCGTACCTCATCGTACTGTGGCGAAGATAGTCTTCTACCCCAGCCGACAGCTTGAATACGTCGCTATATACTTTGCGGACTTCTGCCTTCAGATGCACTTCATTTCGGAAGTTGTGATAATGGTCGCCTGCCACGCGTGCATTGTCAATATCGCTGAAGACCGTTGAGTTGGCAATACCCGTAAAGAGCGTATAGTTACTGCCTATCGATGCCCGATGCGTGATATTTGCATAGATATTATGCTCCTTCAGGAAAAGGCTACGGGTAGGCGAACTTGGCTCGTAGATACGCTGTCCGACCGACGTCAAGTCATAGCCGACGTAAGACTTCAGCACACTCGAAGGGTTGAACTCCTTCTTATATTGTGCCTCGCCAGACAGCTTCCGGTAAGGACGAGTAAACTCCTGCCGTTGCGTGAACAACTGATCATACAGTCCCATGCTGGTCAGTGCGGCATTGAACGACAGACTGCTGTTTCTGTATGCCTTCGTTCCGCCGATATTCCAATCGACTAACGAGGCGCTCACCCCAAACTTATCACTTGTGGCTGCATCTGTCGTTTCCATGGGCAGCACAGAAGAAAGTGCCTGTCCATATTCTCCACCATAGCCTCCCAATGAGAAGTTGATGCCTTTAAAAAGGAATGGTGAAAAGCGTCCACGTACGGCAGTATTGTCAGTATTCGTGCTGTATGGTACAAGTACGTGCATCCCATTGACGAATGTCTGGCACTCCTCACTCTCCCCTCCCCTAACATACAGTTTCCCGTTCTCTCCCACTTTCTGAGTGCCGGGTAATGTCTGCAGTGCTGCCACGATGTCACCGCACGAATTACCAGCCATCACCACGTCGAGTGCATCCATCGTCTTGAAGTTCTCACTTTTGCCAAAGGTAAAGGTGCTGGCCGTCACTACCACTTCATTGATTGTCGTGGTCCGCTCTTTCATACGGATATCAAGATTAGATAGCTGGTTCACATCTGTTGTCAGCAGATAGTCTTCAAAGCCGATGAAGGTGGCCTTGAGAGTCACCTTGTCCTTGACTGTAGTTGTGAACGAGAACCTGCCAAGCGAGTCTGTCAGGCATCCGTCGATTGTACCTATTATAAATACGTTGGCACCAGCAAGCGGTTCTTTCCCGTCGCTGACAATGCCCGAAATGACATTCTGCGCTGTCAGATTTCCGACAGCCAGCAGCAGTAAAACGATATGTGCAATCCGATGTTTCATGCCGCAAAGATACGGCAAGAATCTGATGCCCCCAAATATCCGTGACAGACGGCTAAAACCGCTGATGGAAAACTAAGGCCGATGACGAATGACTATCATTCAGGACGAATGACTAAGCGATAAAAGCCTTTAGCCGTGGAACAAAAGAGCGGGATACAGGGATACTGTTCGGGCATGTGCCGACTGTCAACTGATAGCCGTTGGAATTGCCCTTCGCCGAGGTGATATTGTTCACATTGACCACAAATGAGCGATGGCACTGGAAAATACTCCCGCAGTCCTTCAATTCCTCGACAACGGCTGTGAGAGTCGTATGAATCTCCGTATTTGCAGGCTTTCCGTCGCTCATATAACAAACAGAGACGTTATTCTTTTGTGCTTCGACATACAGCAGACTGTTGACGGGAATCGTGAGATCGTTCCCTCTCACGTTATGATCATGGATGGTGATCATTATATCCTTCTGTTCCTCAGCCGTATTGCTCAGCAGCACCTCCATCCGGTCTCTCAAGGTGCGGTTATACTCGATGCCTATGTTGAGTGCTGTCATCAAGCCGCCAATGATCACCGTCCACTGAAGGAACCTAAAGAAGATGAAAACCGTGATAGGATAATGGAAGATGAAGGAGAAAAGCAGGAAGTTGCTGATGGCAATAAACAGGATCAGTCCGAGAACGAGAAGCCCTTGATGCCAGACGCGCCAAGGCTTGATGTGAGCATGCAACGGCCTGCCTACAGCCAAACTATAAATGGCAAAGCAGCCCAATGTGACGAGTCCGAAGAGTGCTGCAGCCAGACATTTATTCCCTTGGTACATGCTAAACCCAAATGGCTGTAACAGATAGAGCACAGCCCAGACAATAACACCATAGAAGAGGCTGTCTTTCAACCACTGCTCACTTTGCCTGAACGGGTATCTTCGAGTAAGAAATGACATAACAGAGAGTGTTAATGTAAAATGATCAAAAAATCGTCATTGTAATATTGATATGCGTGCAAAGGTACTCAGAATTCCATAGACACCCAAAAAAACAAATGAATTTGTTTTGTTCTGCTCTCGTTTTTACGTAACTTTTCCTTTGGAGAAGTTACCACATCTCGGAAATGAAAAGAAATACTTGTTTTCCTTTTGCATTTCACTCGACTTTGCGTAACTTTGAATAAGTTACTCCGTCTCGGAAGAAAAAACAAACGCGTTTGTTTTGTTCTTCGCTCGACTTTGCGTAACTTTGCAGTCTGAAACAGCACCCATGAAGAAAAGTGAAGCGTTGTTAGAGATGATTCGCACAGGGCAGACCATGACGAATCATCAAAAGCTCAACCTGATTGTTCAGTTGAGCATCCCCTCCATATTGGCACAGATCACCAGCGTGATGATGTTCTTCATCGATCAGGCCATGGTGGGGCGCATCAGCGTGGAAGCTGCCGCCGCCTGCGGTTTGGTAGAGTCATCCACCTGGTTATGTGGCAGTATGACGAGTGCCGCTTCGATGGGATTCTCTGTTCAAGTGGCACATTTTATCGGTGCCAATGACTTCGAGAAAGCACGCGAGGTGTTCCGTCATGGATTGTTGTGCACCTTGCTGTTCAGTGTGCTGATCGGCATCAGTGGACTGTGCATCGCCGGGCGGCTGCCTTATTGGTTAGGCGGAGGTGCCGACATCGCCGGTGATGCCACCATCTATTTCTCCGTATTCATGTTGGTGATGCCTTTCTTCCAACTCTCCAACCTCTCAGGCGCGATGCTGAAATGCAGTGGGAACATGCGCATACCGAGTATGATGAGCATCGCCATGTGTGTGATGGATGTGGTATTTAACTTTATCTTCATCTTTATTTTCCACCTTGGGGTATTGGGTGTGGCCTTAGGTACCGGACTAGCCATGGTGATCGGCGGTAGCGTATTGGCCTATTATGCGATCTTCAGAAGTGAGTCGTTGGCCTTGGTGAGCCGCATGCGACAGCGGATGTCACGATTCATGTGGAATGGTCAGTATATCCGGAATGCCCTGAAGATCAGTATTCCCATGGCTGCCCAAAGCATCCTGATGAGTGGTGCGCAGATCGTGAGCACGATGATCGTGGCCCCCCTGGGGAATATCGCCATTGCCGCGAACACCTTCGCCATCACGGCAGAGAGCCTGTGCTATATGCCGGGCTATGGCTTAGGCGAGGCCGCCACAACGCTGATAGGCCAGAGCATGGGAGCAGGCCGGGGAGACCTGTGCAGGAGTTTTGCACGGATGACAGTGTTCTCGGGCATGCTGGTGATGGCCCTGATGGGAGCGGTGATGTATCTCTTTGCTCCAGAACTGATGGCATTGATGACTCCTGTGCAGGAGATCGTTGACTTAGGTGCCAGCGTATTGCGCATTGAAGCCTTTGCCGAACCGATGTTTGCCGCCTCTATCGTATGCTACAGTGCCTTCGTCGGGGCCGGAGACACCTTGCGTCCCGCTATCATGAACCTCTGTTCGATGTGGTTAGTACGTCTGACGTTAGCCGCTTGGTTAGCCAAGGACTACGGTTTGCAAGGTGTATGGACAGCCATGGCCATTGAACTGACCTTCAGGGGATGTATCTTCCTGTGGCGGATGTTCCGAGGAAAATGGATGAAGGGAATATGATAAAAAGAGGAGAGAGAAAAGAGGAGAGAGGAGAGAAATAGAGAAGAGAGGAGAGAGATTACCATTGATTCTATATAAATAATAACAATAATGAAAACATTGATGAAAACGAGATTACTAACATGGGCACTTGCTCTGACCGTAGGAACGGCATGGGCACAGAATGGACAGACGGGCATCGACAAGGCCAACCTCGACCTTTCGGTTCGTCCGGGTGATGATTTCTATCAGTATGCTGCAGGAGGATGGCTGAAGAGTCATCCGTTAGATGCAGAACATGTGGATAACGGTGCGTTCACCGATCTGAGTGAACAGAACCAGAAACGGATTCAGGAACTGATCCTGCAATATGCCGACAGTAAGCAGACTCAGGGATCGTTAGGACAGAAAATCGGCAGTCTGTATCGGATGATGATGGACAGTGTGCGACTGAACAAAGAAGGATATGCACCGCTGAAACCCACCTTAGAGAAAATCGCCGCCATCAAGAGCCGGAAAGAGTATCAATTAGTAACGGCACAGCTCGACCGTCGCGGTGAAAGCACGATGATGTTCGGCATGGGCGTGGGGGCTGACATGCGTAATGCCGGCATGAACTTGGTAAGCATCGGACAGGGTGGCTTGGGCTTAGGCACACGCGACTATTACCTGAACGATGATGAGCAGACCATGAAGATCCGCGAGGCCTATCAGAACTACCTGCGTAACCTCTTCCTGATGACTGGTAACGACGAAGCTGCTGCTCAGCGGAAGATGGAGGCCGTGATGGCCATCGAGAAACGGATAGCACAGGTGAGCTATAGCAGGGTGCAGCTGCGCGACATCGATAAGAACTATCATAAGATGACCTACGCACAGTTGGTGGAGGACTTCCCTGGCATCGACTGGGGGAATATCTTCCTGCTTTCGGGATTCCCCGCTTTCGACTTGGTGGATGTGGGACAGCCGGAGCCTATCCACGAGGTGGAGAAAATCTTAGCCGACACACCCCTGGATGACCTGAAAGCCTATGCAGAGATCAAGGTCATCAGCGGCGCTACCAGTCAGCTGAGTGATAACTTCCGGGCAGAGGCATTCAAACTCAGTCAGGTGATGAACGGCGTACAGCAGGATCGTCCGCGATGGAAACGTGCCGTGGGACTAGTGAGCAGCGTGATGGGCGAGGCCATCGGCAAGCTCTATGTAGAGAAGTATTTCCCAGAGAGCAGCAAGCAGCACATGCTACGACTGGTGAGGAATCTGCAGACAGCCCTGGGCCAGCGCATCGAGGAGGCAACCTGGATGAGTGCCGAGACCAAGGCTAAAGCCAAGGATAAGTTAGAGAACTTCATCGTGAAGATCGGCTATCCCGACAAATGGAAGGACTATAGCGGTCTGCAGGTGGATGAGAAACTCTCCTTGTATGAGAACCTGCAGAACATCTCCGAGTTCCTGACCCTCGACGAACTACAGCGAAAGGTGAACAAACCCGTGGATAAGATGGAGTGGCTGATGACACCGCAGACCATCAACGCCTACTACAACCCCACCACCAACGAGATCTGCTTCCCCGCCGCCATCCTACAACCACCGTTCTTCGATCCGAATGCCGACGATGCCGTGAACTACGGTGCCATCGGCGGAGTGATCGGTCATGAGATGAGTCATGGCTTCGATGACCAAGGATCGCAGTTCGACAAGACGGGAAACCAACATAACTGGTGGACGGAGCAGGATAAGAAGTACTACGACCAGCGCACCAAGGTACTGGAGGATTTCTTCAGTACGGTGGAGGCTGTCCCCGGAAAGAATATCAACGGAAAGCAGACATTAGGTGAGAATATCGGCGACAACGGCGGACTGAACGTGGCATTCCGCGCCCTGAAGAACGCCATGCAGGAGAATCCGCTGGGTGTGATCGACGGATTCACGCCCGAACAGCGTTTCTTCCTCTCCTGGGCTCGTGTATGGGCAAGTAATATGCGACCGGAATATGTGGAATACCTCATCACCGTGGATACACACTCACCCAATCAGGCCCGTGTGAATGCCGCCCTGCCACATATCGATGCCTGGTATGACGCGTTCAAAGTGAAGAAGGGCGACAAACTGTTCATCCCGAAAAAGAAACGAGCACAGATCTGGTAAAAGGATAGCTCATGATAGGTGAAAGGCAGTTCAACGAGGAACAGCAGGCGGTGATCGAGGCCACCGGCGGCTATCATCTGGTGCTGGCACCGCCAGGATGCGGAAAGACTGCCGTGCTGGCGGAGCGGATCATCAGGGCTCACGAACGAGGCGTGCCATTTGAGGAAATGGCATGCCTCACCTTTACCAACAGGGCTTCGCGAGGCATGCGGGAACGCATAGAGTTGTTCTCTGCCTCAAACCAACTTGACACGAGCGGTCTCTTTGTGGGGAACGTACACCGTTTCTGTTCCCAGTTCCTGTTTGAGAACGGAGTGGTGGAAGAAGATACGTCGATCATCGATAACGACGTGTCGGTGAGTATCATGGCCGACTATATGGGTGAAGATGAGCTACAGATACTGGCCGATAACAAGAGTCGCCAGCGCTACTCGCAGGTAATGAACCTGCAACACCTGATGGTGCAGTGCAGGCGACATGACCCAGGCAACCTGATGGTTCATCGGGATGCACTGTCACCAGCAGCCCTGCGAGAACTATGTACGGATTTCTGTCTTCCCTATACGCAAGACTCCACCATTGAGCTGTATGAGCATATCGATCACTATGCCAGTCAGCCGATATGGATGAGTGCCGAGGCACAGTCGTTGCTGAAAGCTTTCTATGCGGCACGCTGCTATGAACGGTATAAGGAGGAGCATCACCTGCTTGACTTCGAAGACCTGCTGCTGCGCACCTATGCAGAACTGACAGACCCCTCCACCTCACCTTCATCGGCATCGAGAAAGAGATACCGGTGGATTCAGGTAGATGAGGTACAAGACCTGAACCCCTTGCAGTTAGCTATCATCGACCTGTTCACCGCCGAGGATGCCACCGTCGTCTATTTAGGGGATGCCCAGCAGGCTATCTTCTCTTTTATGGGGGCTAAACTCGACACGCTGAACATGTTACGCCAGCGATGCGGTGCGGATGGCCTACATAATTTCTATGTCAACTACCGTTCACCCAAGTATCTGTTGGATATCTACAACTGTTATGGAGAACACCAATTAGGCATTGCACCGGAACTGTTGCCAAGAAGCCAGGGAGAAGACCGGCAGAAAGAGACGGGAGCAGTACGGTTGGTAGAGAGTCTGACTCACATCGATGAATGTCATGAGGTGGCACACATGGTAGAGCAGCTGTCACAAGAACACCCCTCCGACACCCTTGCGGTGATTGTGGCTTTCAACAACGATGCAGACGATGTGAGCAAGGCGCTGCGAGTACCACATTTCAAGATTTCCGGTGTGGATGTGTTCACGACGGCCGATGTGCGCCTGCTGCTGTCGCATTTCAATGTGATGATGCAGGAGACGAATTTTATAGCCTGGGCGCGGATCTTCACAGGATTGAAACTTTTTGGCAGTCATTCGGCAGCTCGCCAGTTCATGCACGAGTTGATGACACGCGCCATCTCACCAGTTGACTTCCTGCAATATGAGGGGACAAGCTATCTGAATGAATTTTTGAAAGACTACCAGGAGCATGATATCGTCATCTTTGATACAGAGACCACTGGACTGGACGTCTTCGAGGATGATGTGGTGCAGATAGCAGCGGTGAAGGTGCGGGCAGGAAAAGTTATCGATACCTTGAACCTGTTCGTGGAGACAGAACGAGAGATCCCTTCCATGTTGGGGGATGTCGTGAACCCGCTGGTGGAGGAGTATACCCGTCAGGAACACCTCTCCCACCGTGAGGCAATAAGCCGTTTCGCCGAGTTCGCTGCCGGCTGTATGATCTTAGGACATAATGCCACCTACGATTATCAGATCATGGATCACAACATGCGCCGCTATTGCCAGGGATGTGAGATGGCACAGCTATGGCCCACCTATTACGACTCACTGAAGCTGGCAAGACTGGTGATGCCCAACCTGCGGAGCTATAAGTTGAAAGACCTGCTGGCGACACTTCATCTGGAAGGTGAAAACTCCCATCTGGCCAATGATGACATCATGGCCACACTGAGTGTGGTGAACGCATGCTATCAACGGGGAAGGGAGATGATCGAGGCGCAACTGTCATTTCTTCACCAGCATGCTTCAGTGATAGGACGTTTTCGTCGTCTCTATGGAGAGATCTATGCTCATACACACAAACTGATGTACCAACGTCAGGAGAACTCCGACCTGGTGAGCGAGATGACCTATGTCTATCAGCATCTGCGCGAGATGAAACGTATCGGGGAGATTCCCAAACTGTCGTATATCCTCGACTATCTGAATGCTGACCTGTTGCAAGGAGAGGCATCGTTGAGTGAGCAGCTATCAGCCCACATGCAGGAGATCAACACCTTGAAGGAGGCTGACCTCTGTGGCAGTAAAAGCATGCATGAACGGGTGTTCGTCTCAACGGTACACAAGGCGAAAGGACTTGAGTTCGATGATGTCATCGTGTTTGATGCCGTAAAAGGGAAGTTCCCCAGCTATTATGCCGACGAGACAGCAGTGCGGGGTGAGGAGGCACGGAAGTTCTATGTGGCCATCTCCCGTGCCAAGAAACGACTTGTCGTGACATACTCCCGTCAGTATGTGTCACCTTGGGGCAGGGTGATGTCACGTGAACTCTCCCCCTACCTTACACCTATCCGTTCTTTTTTTGAGAAATAGTAGCCACTCAGATCTTCTCTCCAATCCGCTGGGAATACTGAGTAATGATGTCGAGCATGTCATCTGGCAGGTAACTGAAGGCTTTTTCAATGAGTGGCTCTGGAACCTCATAGAATGCTTCTGCCAGTGCACCCGTAATGTTCGCCTTTGTGTCGGTGTCACCATCCGCCAATACCGCAATGCGGATAGCATCCTCGAAGTTCTGACTCTCCAAGAAACAGCGGATGGCCATCGGAACCGTTTCCATACAAGTACCGTCGAAATGGTTCTCACTACCGATCTTATAGATGTCACGAAGTGAGGGGATCTCATACCCCCACAACTTCTCCACCTTACGTTCTACCTCGTCCTTGGTGATACGACAGGTACGCAGCCAATAGCATAAGGTGGCGATACACTCTGCTCCCTTGACACCCTCAGGGTGGTTGTGTGAGGGCATCGCCGACAGACGGGCCTGCTCCTGTACATCAGAAAAATCCTCAAAGAGCCAGGCCACAGGAGAAACGCGCATGGCAGAGCCGTTACCAAAAGAACCGTAAGGCTGCGGATTATCGCTGTTGACCCATTGATAGAACTTCCCGCCGTAGCTTCCCATAGGCTCGGGATAGCGGCGGCACCACTCCAGCAACGCATCGCGATAACTCTTCCCGTTCAGGATAGCATCGGCAATGGCGATGGTGCAAATCGTGTCATCGGTATAGTCACAATCGGGTGTGAATAGTTTGAATCCAGGCTGAGGAGGTTCTGAAAATTCAAACCGTGAGCCAACAATATCTCCAATGATTGCTCCTAACATAGTGGTAGTGTTTGATCGTGGGTGGTCCAACCGGGAATCGAACCCGGATCTAATCTTTAGGAGAGACTTGTTCTATCCATTGAACTATTAGACCATTTGCCTTTTCAAGGTGCAAAGATAATACAATTCAAAGACAATACAAAATAATTCCTCCTTTTTTATTCGCCATGATCCGGCACACTTTTTTCAACAGATAACATTTCAGTCGGTAATTGAAAACATTTCAGCACGCTCCATTGATTGATAATGCGTACCTTTGCACCGAGCATACATAACTAAGGTCTATATATTGAATGAGAAGTATTATTATGGTGACGGCGGTGGCTTGGGCTACCGCCGCTTTTGCCCAAGTGGGAATGGAGAAAACTGCCATGCAGATTGCGGAGGAAATGGTACCCGGATGGAATCTCGGTAACACAATGGAGGCAACGAACAACGCATGGAACTATACAAATAACGGAGGTCTCGGCACAGAAACATACTGGCAACAGACCAAAACATCTCAGGCAGTGATTGACTTTGTCAAAGCACAGGGCTTCCGCTCTGTGCGCATCCCTTGTGCCTGGGTGGCAGGACATATTTCTGATAAGACCACCATGAAGATCGATGAGGCCTGGATGGCACGGGTGAAGGAGGTCGTTGACTACTGTATCCATGCCGGACTCTATGTGGTGCTGAACGACCACTGGGACGGCGGATGGTTAGAGAACAACATCTCGGATAGCAGTGCCAATGGTATCGCGGAGAAGAAAAATACACTGAACAGGATATGGACACAGATTGCCGAGGCTTTCAAAGACTATGACGAGCACCTTCTCTTCGCAGGATTGAATGAACCGAACGTGGATGACGGTGACGGCAAAAATGCCATATTGGGTAAGCAACAAACCAACCGCTTAATGGAATACGAGCAGGTGTTCATTGATGCGGTGAGAGCCACAGGAGGGAACAATGCACAGCGGGTACTGGTGATCCAAGGACCGGGCACGGATATCGACAAGACCGTGAAGTATCTGACCGACCTTCCCACTGACCCTGCCAGCAACCGCTTAGCCATCGAGATACATTATTATAATCCTTGGCAGTTCTGGGGTATGACCAAAGACGAGAGCTGGGGGAAGATGTTCTATTACTGGGGCAACGGCAACCATCATTCGGGATCGCAACATAACGCTACATGGGGCGAGGAGAGTACAATGAAGGATCAGCTGCTGAAGATGAAGACAAACTTCGTCGATAAAGGCTATCCTATCATCATCGGAGAGTTTGGCGCAAACTGGCGCGATCTTTCGAAACAGACGGGAGAGAGTCAGGAGAAACATAATGCCTCCATCAAAGCGCATTATCAAGAACTGCACCGACTCTGTAAGGAATTGGGCGGCATGGTGCCCTTTGTCTGGGACATCAATGATGCAAACCAACACGGCACGCAAGGTACAATGACCATCATCAACCGCCGTAATCTCTCCATCTATAACCCCTATGCCTTGGAAGGCATCCAAGAAATATACCCCGCCTCCATGAATACAGGAGTACGGGGTATCAAATGGAATGTGGATCAATCCACTGTTTTCTACAATCTTCAGGGAATCAAGATCAGCACCGATTTATACCGTCTTCCCCATGGCATCTATGCAACGAGAGGAAGAAAGGTGATCGTAAGATAACCTCCCTATCATATCAGAATGCCACACCTACACCTATCATGATTCTATGTTTGCCCAAAAAGTCTTCAAGTTCTTTCTTCAAGGCAAAACGATATTGATAGGTAAGACGTAAGGCGAAATAGCTGTACTTGAAGGTGAGTCCAATCTCCGGGTTAATTGAGAAAGCAGCATTGACTTTTTCGGAATCACCTTTTTCCTCAAGATCACTTAACGAGACGGGCTTGCCATCCTCGTCGGGATACTTGTCTTCTTTATATTCGCCATAATAGAGCTTTGTTCCGAAGCCTGGACCGAAATGAATCCAAAGGGGATCAACGATCTTTATAGTCCATCCGAAGCCCATCAACACTTCTGCCACATCTCCTATCTCATGCTCGTTCCTTATGGCCTCGAAAATATTTGTGTTGAGATTCAAATGGAAATAGCCGCCGGCTTTATGCAGATTGTATTTCCCGATATGAATTCCAAGAGGCGCACCTTTCATCCACTCATAGCTGATGACATTCGCATGATTCTTCTTGTCGGTTAAGAAACGGTCAATGGAAGAGATCCTGTCGGTAACCATCGGAGATTGAAAACACCCTCTGTCAAGAACTTTCTGATACAACTCTTTTGCTTTTACATATTCCTTTTCATTGAAATAGCTTTCAGCCTTCTTGAAAAGAACGGTACATTCTGAAGAGAACTTGGTATTACATTCATTGAAACGGTCGGTGGCAAATGAATCATACGAGTTCAGTCCTACAATGATGTTGTAAATCTCTGCAGCCTTGGAATAGTCAAGCATCTGATAGGCTTGGTCCGCATCATGACGGAGACGTAATAAAGAATCGGCGAGTTGAAGGTTTGCCTTATTCTCAACACTATCTACGTCAGAGCATTCAAAAGCGACCTTGAACTGGTTACAAGCCTCGGAATAGTTCATGTTCTTGATCTCTTCTATTCCTTTATTACGATGCATGCGATAGCATCCTGCATCAACCATACTGTTGGGATCGAAAATTCTAAGAGTTACCAATTGCTTCGGAGACAGATCCAGTGGAATATCTATTGGGAAGAAGCCAGGAGCCGTGATGGTCAGCGTACGACCATAATAGCGATTGCCAGTAGGGAATTCAATATAATAAACAGAATCAGTTCCCTCTATATTTGTGTTAAAGGGGTCTGCTGTTTTGTCCATCGAGGAGGAAAAAGAGAGCGGAATGTCTCGGTGACATCGAATACGAACTGCTGCCTGATCGTTTGTACTGGCATAAACATCATTAGATTTTGACAAGTCCTCTACTTGAAGAGTTCCCTGTGCAACAGCAGACAATGTCAACAGACATGCTGCCAATAGTGAATAAAGTCTTTTCATAATGATTATGTAAAAATGATTATCTGACGATTCTAAATGACCCTAAACGGAAGACATCCTCCTTTTTTGTGACCACATTACCTTTGTCATCTTTGTCTGGCTGCCATGTCCTTACCTGAATGATTGGATTTTTCGGGTCTCTGAAATCAATCATCAAGAACAAGTACCCCACATCTTGATAGTTACTCGTGTGCCAGTACTGCTTAAGGTTCACTCCATAAATGTCGTCATACTTTGGGTGTTGCGTTACTTCAATATCCTCGAATTTCACATTAATATATTTCGTGTTTTTAAAGATGTTTCTCAGCTTTTCGAGGTACTGCATCTTGGTTTGCTTGATATAGACGACACGGTTGTTATTCAGTGTCATTTTGGTGATATCGCTATTAGGCTTTTCCTTGACAAGCTTACCGGTAATAATAAGAGCCTTATCACTAAAGACGCTATTGAGCATCTTCATGTCTTTCTTATTATAAGCTGTTCTGAAATTTTCAACGAAGTCAACGATAAACTGCCTGCGGGAATAATCGACCTCATTGGATTTCTCTGCCATAATCATGTCATAACGGTGCATTTCTATTGCAACGGAAACAGCACTGATCTTCCCGTCCTTTTGAAAATCGATTGTAAGTTCTTGACGCTCTTCTGCCTTGTCTGCCTCCAACATATCCACGGGAATGCCACGCACTTGATACCCTGTGGATGTATTTAAACAACGACTTTTCAATTCTGTTATAGGGAAGTTCATGGCACTGCTCTTCCACATTTCTTCAATGCCCTCGATGGCATCTACCGTAAAATTGTCTTTAGAGAGTTTAGGCTTCTTGTTTTCAATTACAGCCATCTTAAAAGACGAGATCAGCGTGTTCACATTATTCTCCATGATTCTCTTCAGCGCATAGTTGTCCAAGCCGTCCTTGATTTCAAAGAGTGTTCCCTGTGCATGAGCACTGATGACGGTAGAGACAACAAATATGAGTGTTGCGATTCTAAATGTAACAGTTTTCATTGTTTTAATATTTATTGAAAAGGTTTTTAATATTGTCTTGTGGAATATTCCCATGCAATTCAGCTTCTATGGTACCATCTTTAGAAAAAAGTTGATCAAAAGTGGCTTTCAAAGTAAACAGATGAATATAATCAAGTTCTCTGTGATGATAGACGAGAACGGCCTCCATCATATCTTTCTTGATTGCTGTTACACTACAGAAGACATCCATGGTATCACCAAGGAGGTCATTGATATTTGACATGGGGATAGGGCCAATTTCTTTTTCCCCTCCATAAAAATACTGAATGATATGGATCTTCTTTTCTTTTTCCTGAATGTGATTGAGCATGAGATTCACAAACGATTCGAGAGGATACTTTACACTAAAGACAGGCACATATCCATTTCCCGACTTCGTCACATAGAAGTCGTTATTGATAGATTCAAGCTGATAATACGTTCCTTTGATCAAGAAAATGTCTTGATCGTATGTCTTCTGCAGATCTTTTGGCTGGAATTGATACGTAGTGTTTTTTATTGTGGGCTCATGCTTTTTAGTCAACAGATTGTAGAGAGCCATGTTTGCATTGGTCTTGTCCCTATCAATCTTTTGGCCCCAAACAGACAATGATGACAGAGACAGGACAAGCAGAAGATACAAGCTAACGGATGAATTATTTTGTTTCATAGATATTTCTGTATAGTCCCGATTTCAAATGTTTTCCTTCATTCCCCTTGATAGGGCTCATTAAGATACTGAAGTCTACCGGTTCTTCGGTTGCAACTAAGAGGAAGGCTTCCCTGGATTTTTCTTCAACAAATTCGAATGGTTCAGATATAAAGGAAACGGTAGCTCCTGCCGGAACAAGGAGGTGGGCACATAATGCTGCCTTATCGACAGGAAGAACAAGGTATTTGTTACCATGCTCATCAATGTCAACAATGTTTACATACACTGGGTGGTTTGTCCCATTGATAGCCCGGACATAGCAACTGGTATTTTTACTGACTTCTTTGGATAGGGGTTGATTGGTTGAACATGAGATCAGCTCAAATCTCACATCCAGATCACCAATGACTTGTGTTTCGGGATTCAGCAGTGCTTCTTCTACCGTTGACGCCTGGTGATCAGAGATCATATAAGACAGTTTGTTCAGTAAGAGGGAGTCTGTTGAAGTGGAACGATATGCCACTGCAGCTGCTTGCATATATGAGCTGGGGTGTACCAATGCCATGCTCTCCTTGGAGAAGAGCTGCTTGACTAAGTAGCTGACATATTGCTTGGTGGGACTATTTCCCACTTTTGCTTGGTCTAATAAAGACTTTACCGTGTGGGTTCCGGGGGTAGTGAATGAGTATAGTTTGCTGTTTTGTTCATCAATGACAGTTACAGCGCACTCCCTTCCGAGAACCAGTCGGCTGCCGGAGTGGATCATTCTGCGGGGCGTCAGCGTAACGGACTTGCCCGATTTTAACAGTTTCACATCTCCGATAACTGAAAAAACCAGATAGTCCGAGGCATACAAAGCCTGAGCCATGGTCCAGATCAGAAGTATCAGTCCAATCCTCTTACGTCTATTCCTGTTCATCATACGTGAATAAATTAAAATGTTCAATACCTTTAGGATTGATAAAAATAGGTGTTTGTTTGTAGTCTGTTAACTTTCTTACTTCCTTATAAAGGAATTCTTCAAGCTGTTGTGTGGAGAGTCCCTCATCATTATTCTCTCGGGCAGCACCGTTGAAGGCCTCTAAAAGTACCTTAGTGAAAGCACCGTTCTTCCAGGTCTCATCCTCTTTGGACTTTGTGTCTGAGGCACTGGAGGCATATAGGATAGTGCCATTTTTAGCCCTTCGGAGCTGTTCGATGAAATGCGCACCTGCAGAACGATTGTCTCCTAACAATGCCCCTGAATAGCACGCATCAACAAAAACAATGAACTTACTGTTGATGTCGTTTGCTTCCCTTCGGAAATCGTCACTGTTGAAACAGTTGTATAGACGATCCGTATTACTTCCATAGGGCATGAAATAAAAGCGATCCTTTTCATCACGACACCCATGTCCTGCATAGAAGAACACACAAATATCATTTGGCGTGGCCTCTTGCTTAAGCCATTCCATGGATTCAAAGAACTCATCACGGGTTGCCATACTGTCACATAACAGTTTTACCTGAACCTCACTATATGGGAAATGTTTCTTCTTGGATATGGCAGTACTAAAATCACGCGCATCTTTACAGGTGAACTTTAGTGGAGGCAACAACGGGTCATGATAATCACCAATGCCAATAACAACGGCCAATAAGCGTGGCATTTCCTCTTGCCTTACCTCTTTCACGAGGTGAATGGTGGATGGCTCACTATTCCCCATGGCATTCTGGGCATATAGGACAACGGTGCAATCATGGTTCGGCAGATCAACATCGATAGTGTTAGCTGCCTTGACAGTTCTGTCGGCTGGCTGTTTTATGCCATCCACCATAACCGTCACTTTTGTCTTGTCCTCTAATCCATTTGCGATGAGTTGATATTTTACCTTAATAGAATTGGTATGGAATGTTGACCGATCTACAGGAAACAGAATCTTAATAACAGGAGGAGTTGCTACTATAACATTTTCAGATGGTTGAGGTGACTGAGCCACCGTCTCTGTAGAAGGAACTGGAGTCGGATTGTTTGGAATATTGAGAATATCCTCCTTTGTCAAAACGACAGGTTTGTCTTCTTCATTCGGCACAACCTCTTTGTCTTGCGAAATCCCCGACACTTGAGGATTCTCATTGTTTTGTTGCGTAGCAGGAATACTCGTCATGTCGGTTTGGGCCATCTCTTTAGAGGACTCCTGACTTTTCAGTTCTGGCATAACGATTTCAGCTTGCTTAAACCATTCCTCCTCTTTTTCCTCTTCTTGAAGAGATCCTTTCTTTACTTCGTTTGGTTCTTTTCCAGATGAGGCCATTAGCTCCCATTTCCTACTTTCTTTCTCATCTTGTTCAACTAGCACCCCCAACTTATAGCATTCTGCCAATGTAACTTGAGCAGACTTACACCCTTTTACAGCAGAATCCTTAAGGTATTGCAGAGCTTTATCATAATTGGCCGGCACTCCCTTACCATACATGTAGCAATAGGCTAAATTGTTCATCGCTTTCGCATGCCCCTGAAGAGCAGCGCGTTTAAACCACATGGCAGAAGACGTGAAATCCTGTCCTATACCTTCTCCGAAATACAGGGCATATCCATATTTAAATTGTGCATCTGCATTACCTTGATCGGCTGCCCAGCCATAACAGGCTACAGCGCCAATAACATTTTTCCTTTTATACAGATCATCTCCTCTACGAAGCCATTCATCGGCGGGAGTCTTCGCAGCAGCCTCAGCATATAATTCATAGGTGGTCTTCTTTTTGGGGGCTTGTGCATTCGCGTGAATCGTAAAGAATCCGCAAAACAAAAGGATGATAATATTTTTTATACGCATATAATAGTAAAATCTGTTGTTAATGATAGAAATAGCTCACTCTTTTTCCCTATTTAGAGTAGTCCATAGTCAAAGAAAAGACTATCAGGGACACAGAAGAGAATCCATGTAAAAGGGTTCGTATTTCCAAATAAACTCCATATGTTATTAGTATTGGTTGCAAAGATATAAAATAAATGTGAAAAGTCACGCTGTTTTAGCAAGAAAAATACAAAAAATATTATTATTTCTGTATCCTGTATCTGATCCAGTAAAGGATTGATATTCAAAAAAATCACTATTGCCCCTTATCGGACAATAGTGATTATCATGATTTGTTACGACCTTTCTTTATCCCACCTGACAACCTGGCTTCACGTCCTTTGTAGTGGTCACCACACTGAGACTGTCATCAAAGTCAACGGCAGAGAGGATCATTCCCTGGCTCTCTATGCCCATCATCTTTCGCGGTGCGAAGTTTGCCACGAAGAGGATGCGTTTGCCAATCAGTTCCTCGGGGTTCTCGTAGAAAGCAGCGATGCCGGAACAGATAGTACGGTCGATACCCGTTCCATCATCGATGGTGAACTGAAGGAGTTTCTTCGACTTCTTCACCTTCTGACAGTCTTTTACCAGTCCCACGCGGATATCCAATTTCTCGAAGTCTTCGAACGAGACTGTGTCTTTCACAGGAACCGCCTTGTACTGAGCAGCTTCATTCGCTTTCTTCGTTGCTTCCAGCTTGTCGAGCTGTTTTTGTATCACATCGTCCTCAATCTTCTCGAAAAGCAGTGCAGGCTCATTCAACTGATGACCAGCCTTCAGCAGATCAGTGCTGCCCAACTGTTCCCACTCAAAGGTATCGAGGTTGAGCATATCCCGCAATTTCTTACTTGAGAAAGGCAAGAAGGGCTCAAAGGCGATAGCGAGGTTGGCAGTAAGCTGCAGACAGATATTCAGGATGGTCTCACAACGCTTGGGATCCGTCTTCCATACCTTCCATGGCTCACATTCTGTGATATAGCGGTTACCGATGCGAGCCAGGTTCATGGCCTCGAACTGGGCATCACGGAACTTGAACTGGTCGAGCAGTGTCTCTACTTTCTGTTTTACGTCTTTGAACTCGTCAAGAGCCTGTCGGTCAACGTCTTGCAGTTCGCCGCAAGCAGGCACTATGCCATTCCAGTATTTCTTGGTCAGTTGCAAGGCACGGTTCACGAAATTGCCATAGACAGCAACAAGTTCGTTGTTATTACGATCCTGGAAGTCTTTCCAGGTGAAGTTATTGTCTTTGGTTTCAGGAGCATTGGCTGTCAGCACATAGCGGAGCACATCCTGCTTGCCAGGCATATCTTTCAGATATTCATGCAGCCAGACAGCCCAGTTGCGCGAAGTACTGATTTTATCGTTCTCTAAGTTCAGGAACTCGTTGGCGGGCACATTATCAGGCATGATATACTTTCCATGGGCACGCATCATCACTGGGAAGATGATACAATGGAACACGATATTGTCCTTACCGATGAAATGCACCAGTCGGGTGTCCTCATCCTGCCACCATTTCTCCCAATTTCCCCATTTCTCAGGTTCTTTTTCGCACAGTTCCTTGGTGTTGGAGATATAACCGATAGGAGCATCGAACCAGACATACAGCACCTTACCGTCGGCCCCTTCCACCGGTACAGGGATACCCCAGTCAAGGTCGCGGGTCATGGCACGTGGCTGCAGATCCATATCCAGCCAGCTCTTGCACTGCCCATAAACATTCGGTCGCCACTCGCGGTGCTCCTCTAAGATCCACTTCTTCAGCCACTCCTGATACTCGTTCAGGGGCAGATACCAGTTCTTCGTATCCTTCAGCACCGGGGTGGAGCCGCTGATGGTGCTCTTCGGATTGATGAGTTCCATCGGTGAGAGGTCACGCCCACATTTCTCACACTGGTCACCATATGCTCCCTCGCTATGGCAGTGAGGGCACTCGCCTGTGATGTAACGGTCGGCTAAGAACTGATGAGCCTCCTCGTCGTACAATTGCGTGGTGGTCTGCTCGGTCAATTTCCCCTCCTCATAGAGTTTGCGGAAGAAGTCGGCGGCGAACTGATGATGGATCTTACTGGTGGTACGGCTATAGATATCAAAGGAGATGCCAAACTCGCTGAACGAGTCTTTGATCATCTGATGATAGCGATCCACCACGTCCTGCGGGGTGATGCCCTCTTTTCGGGCACGGATCGTAATGGGCACACCGTGTTCATCACTACCGCCGATGAAGATCACGTCTTGTTTCTTCAGACGGAGATAACGCACATAGATGTCGGCAGGAACATAGACGCCGGCAAGGTGGCCGATATGCACACCGCCGTTGGCATAAGGCAGTGCTGCTGTCACAGTGGTGCGCTTGAAATTCTTATTCTTTTCCATGATTATTCTTTTTATTGGATGCAAAGGTATGAAAAATCAGCGGAATACCTGCAAGATCCCCTTTATTTTTTTCGTATCAACACAGGATTGATGGCATCGTGGGAGAAAAACCGTCTATACTCCTCTCTCCGCCCAATCACCACGGTCGAGGTTACGGTAACCGATAGCCTCGGCGATGTGCATCGATTCTACTTTCTCCGAGCCGTCGAGGTCTGCAATAGTACGGGCTACTTTCAGGATGCGGCTGTAGGCGCGGGCGGAGAGTTTCAGACGTTCCATGGCCATGCGGAGCATCTCCATCGAGGAGGCATCGGGCTCAGCATACTGATGGATCATACGCTCCGACATCTGCGCATTACAATGTACCCCTTTGATCTCCTTGAAGCGAGCCTCCTGTATCTGACGTGCTTTGATCACACGTTCGCGGATGGCAGCTGAGGGCTCTCCGGGAGCCATCTTTGACAAATCAGAGAAGGGGACTGCGGCTAACTCACAGTGGAGGTCAATACGATCAAGCAGGGGCCCGCTGATCTTATTCATGTACCGTTGGATCTGTCCTGGGGTACATACACAGTTATGTGTGGGATCACCGTAGTATCCGCAAGGGCAAGGGTTCATCGACGCGACAAACATAAAAGAACAAGGATATTCGAGCGTGTATTTAGCACGGCTGATGGTGATGCGGCGATCCTCAAGCGGTTGTCGCAACACTTCAAGCGTCGTTTTGTTGAATTCCGGCAGTTCATCGAGGAAGAGCACTCCGTTATGCGCCAAGGAAATCTCTCCGGGCTGTGGGTTCACCCCTCCGCCTACAAGAGCCACCTGCGATATGGTATGATGCGGACTACGGAACGGGCGCTGTGAGATCAGACTGATGTCCCGTCCTAATTTCCCCGCTACAGAATGGATCTGAGTCGTTTCCAGACTCTCTGCCAAAGACAAAGGCGGCAGGATACTGGGCAGTCGTTTAGCCATCATCGACTTTCCGCTTCCCGGTGGTCCGATCATGATCAGGTTATGTCCACCTGCTGCGGCCACCTCTAACGCCCGTTTCACGTTCTCCTGTCCACGCACATCAGCGAAATCGAGATCGAAATGACTCTGGTGCTCGTAAAACTCCCGTCGGGTATCAATGACAGTAGGTTCAAACAGTTGTTGTCCGTTGAAGAAGCTGATCACATCCGACAAACTCTCCATGCCATAGACTGAGATATTATTAACGACGGCAGCCTCACAGATATTCTGTTTGGGTACGATCAGTCCTTTGAAATGCTCAGCCCGTGCACGAATAGCAATAGGTAATGCACCGCGAATTGGTTGCAGTCGTCCATCAAGTCCTAACTCCCCCACCAGCATATACTCCTGCAGATGACTGCTTTCCACCTTGTTATTAGCGGCAAGGATGGCAATGGCTAAAGGCAGATCATAGCTGCTCCCCTCCTTTCTGAGATCGGCGGGAGCCATGTTCACGGTAATGTCGGCTACGGGGAATTTAAAACCAGTGTTCTGGCATGCGGCAGCAATGCGGTCACGACTCTCCTTGACAGCACTGTCGGGCAGTCCCGTCAGATGATAAAGCACGCCTCTTGTCATGCTTACCTCCACGGTCACGGTGGTTACATCCAACCCATTGACGGCTGCACAGAATGTTTTTACTAACATATTAGATTTGAATGAGTGATGAATGAGTTCGGTTAATCAGCGGACAGGTTATTTCAGGAGTTTTTCCAGTCGTTCCCTCATATCGTTGGGATTCAGTCCTCGGGCGATGATTCTCCCACTGGTATCGATGATGATATTGTCGGGCACGGACATCATTCCTAATTTGGCAAGCAGCGGACTCTCCAGCATCTGCTCATCGCAGATCGTTGACCATCCCACTGAGTCATGCTTCAGGTAGTTACGGCAGTCACGCTTGCTGGCATCGATGCAGATTCCCACCACACCCAGTTTACTGCCTTTCTCCTCACGGAGCGATCTCAGACGGCGTTGGATATCCTGACTCTCGTAGTTCCATGTTGACCACACATGGATGACCGACACCTTCCCGCGAAGGTCAGCATTCGTCACCGTCCGTCCATTGATATCGACAGCCGAGAAGGATGGTACCGGCGCATTCTGCTGTGCAATCTTCAATATAGAGACATCTTTCATCAGGCGGTTCACCTCTCCATTCTTGGGCTGCGCTTTCACCAATGTCTCTAACAGTTCGGCAGCTTTCGTCAGATCAGGATTGACACCCTGTAGGAAATATCTTTTCAGGAGGAAGACACTTACGGGTGAAGCTGCATTGTCACGGATGAACAAAGCAGCCTTATTCACAGCCTCTGGTGGTGAAGCATTCACCACGGCCTGACGGAAACGAGTCATCAGTTCGTTCGCATCCGTCCCTTCCACCGACATCTCTTTCAGGTGGGTGGCATCACCTTTGACATGAGCCGTCTTACCCGACTCGGCAAAGATGGGCTGCTCAGAGAAATTGGGGAACACCAGCATCAGTGTTCCTGAATGCTCACATGGAATCTGATAGCTGAATCGTCCGCCATCGGTATGGATGGTGTCGACACCGTTGACAAGTCCGTCGGTGCTATATACATAGAACTCACCCCGGTTCAGGTTGAGGAAGCGTCCTTCGATCTTAAACTGACCGTTGGGTGCTCCACACGAAACCAGAGCCAGGGTGAGCAAAATATAGCAGAATCGCTTCATTGATATGGAATGCGATTATTTGCTGACGTTAAGAAGTTCCAGGTCGTTGGCAGCATAAGATGCCAGACTCGGATCCAGTTTCAGGGCCTCTTTCAGGAAGTTTGAAGCAATGTTTGTCCTTCCCTGACGGGCAGCAGTAAGAGCCTGCAGGTAGCTGGTCATCGCATCCTTGTTCTTCACACCCTGGAGGATCACCTCTGCGGTGGCGTAATTCTTGTTCAGTAGCTCTGCCAGACCGGCGAGGTTACTCTCTGCATTTGCCAGGTTCTTGGCGGCCTCGGCATAGTTGCCCTTAGCAATATTCAAGGCACCCAGTACGTTGTTCAGGCCGTTGGCATTGGTAGCCTTAGCGATATAAGTCTCGGCACTGGCCACGTTACCTTCCTGCAGAGCCATCATTCCCAAGTTAGCGTTGGCCTCGGGAGCATTGCCCAGCACATTGAACACCTTATTAATATAATCCTTAGCGGTATCGTTGTTTCCTTTATTGAACTCCAATGCAGCGATATTGTTCAGTGCACGGTAGTCGGCGGGATACAACTTGGCAGCAGTCTTGTAGATAGCCTCCTGCTTGTCGGCATCGTTGGTCAGGGTAGCGGCATAGAGCAGCTCATCAACGCTGAGCTGAGCGGGATCTGCCACGTACTGCTCCTGAATCTGCTCATCACTGCGACCGATGGTCTCGTAGTTGATGATCATACGTGAACGGCGGAGCTCAGGCAGGATACCGTCGGCCAGTTCACGATAACCAGCAGACATGTTGCGGATCTGCTGCTCACGCTCCTGAGGATCCTTATACATCGAGAGCACGCGCAAGATCACGTCCTTGTCCTGGATGTTGCTGGCTTGTACCAACTGCTGGAAGCCATCCCAGTCCTCTGCGGTATATTTAGCATTTATATCCGTATTCACCTTCGTCTTCTTCAGCTGCTCTTTCACATACTGCTCGGCAGTATTCTGACGTTTGTTGGCCAGTTTGTCGTTGAAGTCGTAAGCACCCTCGGGAGAAGCGAATCCAAGCACATCGATATCCTTAATGGCCAAGGTCTCACGCTCGCGGTTGATCTTCTTCAGCATTTCCACGAATTCTGCAATCGAGTTGCTCTTCAGCTCACTCTTGCGCAGGTTAGCCTGGTTCACCAAGAACTTGATCTGTGCTTCCTGCTTGTGAGCGTTGATGCGCTGGAAGGTATCGGGAGCGATGCAGGCACCTGTCGAAGTAAGCAGGTTGCGATACAGCTCAGAAGTGGCGATGACGCCTTCTGCCACCTTCACGGCAGGAACATTCACCTTTTTCTTGCCCACCTTGGCATCGAATGTCAGGTAGAGGTCACTCTTCTGCATGGGAGCAGTATAGGTGAAGCTGTTCTTCATGGTGTAGTTACCACCCACCTTGTAAGAGATAGTCTGGTCGTTACCCTGAACCTTCTCGCCCTGGAAGGTTGCTCCCTGTCCCTGAACGACGTTACCATTGCTGCAACGGATCTCAGGAATCACTGTAACCACAGCTTTCTTCTTCAGATACTTCTCCGGGAACTTGCCGTTGATGGTTACAGGCACCTTGCCGGCCTCTGTCTCCATTGGATTCGGCACTACGTTGAAATTGTCGGCAGAAAGGGCACCAAGCTTCGAAGAGCAGGATGTCATCAGAACCATGCCGACTGCAGAAACAAATAAAACAAGATTTTTGCGCATAATAAAAATAAGATTTAAAGGTGCCGCGAGCGGGACTCGAACCCGCACAGCCATCACTGGCCAAGGGATTTTAAGTCCCTCGTGTCTACCAATTCCACCATTGCGGCAGTTGCCTTTCAGCAACAATCAGAGCGGAAAACGGGACTCGGACCCGCGACCCCAACCTTGGCAAGGTTGTGCTCTACCAACTGAGCTATTTCCGCCTGTCGATTAGTTTAAAACGGTGCAAAGATAATGCGATTTCTCCGAACAGCCAAAATTATTTGCACATTTTAATACATACAACTAATTATTTACGGATAATACACCGTTTGGACCCGTTGTGGAAGCGCGGAAACGTGCCAGTTTCTTCCCTGCGCTGCCATCGGTCACGATACCTCCGTTGTTCAGATTATAGACTCTTCCACACTTGCTGCAAGTCGCCTTTCCGTCGGTAGAGACAGACAGGAGGTATCGCGGTCGACTGTCATTCTCATAGCAATTAATACACTGAGCATCGTAAGCGAAGAACTCTGCGGGTGTTGTCAGCAGGCCGAATCCCACAATGATTCCGCTTTCGTTGTTACACCCTAAGATGGGCAGCCGTTGTTGCTCCACTGATGTCATCGGCTGTCGGCTGCTCTGTCCTTGGTTGTTGGAGAACACGAAGTAGGTGCCAGAGATCGAGATGCGGCAGAAGGTGCCCGGAGCCATAGCATTCATCGCACTCGACAAGGTAGGATCCAGATGCAGACTGTTATCGTACACCAGACGGGCGCGATGCGAGGAGTATTCAAAGTCCGACCCCTCACAGGAACAGAGCATCCAAACCGACAAGAGCAGTACGAGACAGTAGGACAACCCTGCATCTTTGATTCGAGCGTTGTGTATCATCATGGAAGGTTTCTATCCGTTCAGCAGTTTCTGCTCAGCCTGTTCCATCCGTTCGAAATGGAACTCGCCGAAGGTCTGTTCCATCAGCTGTGTGATCTGTTCGTTACACAGGTTCCCGATGCTTCCCTCGTGGGTATGGTGGATCTCGCGGTTAGCCTTGAACGTTCCCGCCTCGATGTCGAGTCCCACCTGTTTATAGGCATCGCGGAAGGGCATGCCATTGGCAGCCAGTCGGTTCACCTCCTCCACCGAGAACATCGGGTCGTACATCGGGTTGTCGAGGATATGTTCGTTCACCTCCATCTTATTAATAATGTAGGCAGCCATCTGCAGACAGTCTTTCAATTCATCGAAGGCCGGCAGGAACACCTCTTTGATCATCTGCATGTCACGGAAGTAGCCCACGGGCAGGTTATTCATCATCAGCATGATCTGCTGCGGCAGTCCTTGTATTTTATTACATCTCGCACGGATCAGCTCGAACACATCCGGGTTCTTCTTATGCGGCATGATACTGCTTCCCGTGGTACACTCCTTCGGGAGTTTCACGAACGAGAAGTTCTGCGAGTTGAACAAGCAGGCGTCGAAAGCCATTTTCGCCACGGTACCCGCAATGGTTGCCAGTGCGAAGGTCACGTTGCGTTCCATCTTGCCGCGTCCCATCTGCGCATACACCACGTTATAGTCCATTGAGTCGAATCCTAACAACTGGGTGGTCATCGTTCGGTTCAGTGGGAACGAGCTGCCATAGCCGGCAGCAGAGCCCAAGGGGTTCCGGTTTGTCATGCGGTAGGCAGCCTGCAGGAACAGCAGGTCATCAGCCAGACTCTCCGCGTATGCCCCGAACCATAGTCCGAACGATGAGGGCATGGCAATCTGCAGGTGGGTATAGCCCGGCATCAGCACCTCTTTATATTGATTACTCTTCTGGATCAGTTCATCGAAAAGAATCTTCACGTGGTCGGCAATGTCTTTCAGTTCATGACGGGTGAACAGTTTCAGATCGACGAGCACCTGATCATTGCGCGACCGTCCGCTGTGGATCTTCTTCCCCATGTCTCCCAGTTCGCGGGTAAGCATCAGTTCCACCTGTGAGTGCACATCTTCCACACCGTCTTCGATGACGAACTCACCGCGCTCACATTGTGCATAGATTGCTCTCAGACTTTGCAGCAATCGGGGCAGCTCGTCCTTGCCGAGGAGTCCGATACTCTCCAGCATGGTGATATGCGCCATACTGCCCAGGACATCATACTTAGCCAAGTACAGATCCATCTCGCGGTCACGCCCCACGGTGAACCGTTCAATCTCCTGGTTCACCTCGAAATTCTTTTCCCAAAGTTTATTTGCCATGGTGTCTTAGGTCATTGTTGATGAAATAACACAACTCTTAGGATTCTTCCACCTGTAGCTGGTCGTAGGGGATGCTGGCGAGGGCATCGGCCAACTTCTCCACAGCCTCCTGCAGTGGGGTCGCCACCACTCCTTTCAGGAAGAAGGGCACATCGGCATCGATCGTCAGCCTCATCTTCGAGCTACTCTCGTTAACGGGCAGCACCTGAATCCACAGATGCATGGGCACCGGACTCTTCACCGTCTCGAACTTCACGCACTTCGGTTCTTCCCGTTCGATGATGTGCATGGCCACTTCTCCTACAGGCGAGGAGACACTGATGGCATCGGCGGTAAACGACATCTTGTCAATATCATGCGATGGAATCCTGTCACGGATCTTCTCCAAGTACGAGAGATCGCTCACGCAGCGATAGACCAGGTCTTGTGTGTAGGGAATCACCTTCACAGAACTTTCAAATTTCGCCATAGTCTTATTCTTTATTCCAGTTAGCAGGATCCTTACGCCATTCCTTCAGCATAGCCACATCCTTCTCGGCGATATAACCAGTGGCTTGTGCCTCACTCACCACATGCTCGTAGTCGGAAATCGTCAGCAGTTCCACACCAGCCTCGCGGAACGCCTCTTCGGCAACGGGGAAGCCGTAGGTGTAGCTGGCCACCATGCCCACCACCTCGAAGCCGGCACGCCGCAGGGCATCGACAGCCTTCAGCGAAGAGCCGCCTGTAGAGATCAGATCCTCCACCACGATCACCTTGGCTCCTTCGGGCAGTTCACCTTCAATCTGGTTACCCATTCCATGATCTTTCGGTTTCGGTCTCACATAGACGTAGGGCAGATTCAGTTCATCAGCCACCAAGGCACCCTGCGCGATGGCTCCTGTAGCCACTCCTGCCACAGCCTCAGCCTGTGGGAAATGCTCCATGATCATGTGTGTCAGGGCGAGTTTCACCATTGTGCGCAGCTCGGGGAACGAGAGGGTCTTACGGTTGTCGGTATAGATGGGTGATTTCCATCCACTGGCCCATGTAAAGGGCTCGTTGGGTTGCAGCTTCACGGCTTTCACCTCCAACAGCTTTCTGGCAAATGCTTTCTTCAATGTATCCATATTTTATTCTTTTACGGTGCAAAGGTACGATTAAGCGAGTGAAATACCAAAGAAAAACGACTTTTTCTTTGGATTTACAAGCGAAAGTAACTTCGTTCTTTTCACTCTTCCTTCATCATTTCACCAGGATAGGGAGCGACAAACGATGAAACAGACAAATGGTAGATTAACATAAGTTAAATAAATAAATCGTTTTTACAAATTAACTTCGGTTAACACAAAATACGGGCACGGAGAGAAACAAGTGGCCTCTCGGTCGAAAAGGAGCGATTCTGACGAGGTTTAGTAAGTGACTGGCAATGAACGTGTTAGCAAATTTCGGCTTTTCCGACTTGCAAAAACCATGTTTTTAGAGTCAGAAAACATAGTATTTAGGGCTCAAAAACACCGTTTTTATGAAGCAAAAGGACTATAATTGGTTTCTTGAGGGTCGCCTTCGGCGAAAAATCCTACAAAATCTATTCAAAATCTTACAAATTTCTGTGATATTATTTGTTTGACTATAGATAGATTCTGTTTGATTAAGGATAGATTTTGATTAGATTTTGTTTGGTTTTTCTCTCCGCTACATTTTGAGTGACCGTTGGTTCTGCCCGTAAGGGTACCCAGCAATAAATCAACAATTGAAACCATGGTTTTTCGAAGAAACGTTACCTAAGGGTCGTTCCGATCGGCGTTTTCACTCGTTCCGACGGCATCTACAGGAGTAAGGTGACGGCGGAACGAGGTGTAGATGACGGCGGAACAGATGTAAGTAAAGTCTGGAACGACCCTAAACAGAGTCTACGTAAACATTACGTAGGCTCTACTTGGGTTCAAAACAGACTTTACTTGCGTCCTAATCAGACTCTACTTTGGCCCCAAACAGACTTTACTTGTACAAAAAGGAACTTATAGACACTTTTGTACCTTCCGATCATTCCGCCCCTCTCTATTAGCATTCTTTTACAATCATTAATTTTTGACGAATTATTTTGACAATATTCGACAACAAAAGAATCGTTATGTACCCTTTATCGGTGAACACAGATCTCCTGGATCGTGACTCCGGGATCAAGGAAGTAGATGCGGAGTCGTTGACTGCCCTTCATCGTGGCAGGTATGGAGACGGTGCGGGAGACATAGCCCCGTAATACGTTCCATCGCCACTCGGCAGTGAAGTCGTTGGCATGGATGGAGAACACATGCGTCTCACCATCACCCAACTGGACGGCATAACGGATGTCACGACCCTCATAGACATGCAGGGTTGGGAGCGTGCGGACCTCGATAGTACGATCGTCCTCCAGCAAGTCGATGTCATAATCGACATAAGGTGCGTAGCTGACAGCATAAGATGGGGTGCCAAAAGGTTGCACCATCACCCCGTCCGTATATCCTAACTGTGTGACACGCATCACCTTTCCCTCCCGACTGTCATGCCGGTCGTCAAAGGCGTAGGCAGGTATTCTGACACGAGGTTCCACATCGAAAGGTGCCCATGAACCCAAATAGATACGGTCGATGCGTGCGTCGGTCTTCACGTCGGAGACCGTCAGACGGTTCTTTCCCTTCTGGAGATGCAGTGTTCCCACCTTGCTCCACATCGGTCCCACATGAGTCGCATGCCATACATTATTAATCGGTGTGGCAGAAGCATCAAACGTCTGGTACTCTGTCGTAATACGACAGAAGACATTATCCGCTGCCTCCTTCGAGAAGTTACGGATGGGAGTCAGCGCCTCTATCCAGAGAGGGATGTCCCCCTCGATATCACTCTCGATGACGACCCCGTCTTTCGACAACGCATCCTTGACACACAAGAAACGGGGACGGGGTGACTGACTGATCTGTTGAACTAACGCAGGGGTAGCAATCGGCGGGTCTATCTTATCCGAACGGAACCAGTGGTAAGGTTGCCAGTTGAAGAACTCACTCCACTTACCCTGCTGTATCTCCTCATTATAATGATGCGTCCATGCGTTCAACTCACTGAAAAGCCGTTTCACCCTGTCCGCATCCGCCAGTGCAGCAGTACCATCACCACGGGTAGCCTCCACCATACTGCGACGAGCCAGCAACTGGTACTCGTTCAACATCGCGGCACCACGGACGGGATATGCCACTAACTCGAAATAAGCATCCTTCAGCGAGGCAGGGATCTGTGCCTCCAACACCTGTACCCTGTCCGCCAAGACACGCCACTGCTGAATACGCCGGTCTATCTGCGGTTCAGTATAATTGACGAACCACACATGCGCATCCTTTCCACCAGCCTGTAACTGATAGTAGCCGTTCTGGATGTCAGCAATCTCCTGAGCGACAGACTCCCCAAACGTCTTTGTCGCCCAATAGCGGATATAGTCATGCGCCTTCGTGGGTTTCCAACGGTCGAGGTTCCACGCAAGATCCATCACGAAGGAAATCTCCTTCTCAGCAGGTTTGATATCCCCCACATTGAACACCCATATCTTACGAGCCCCATAGGTATAAGCCTTCGTCAGCTCTGCGGAGAGGAAGGCAGGAGACAAAGGACTCAGCCATATCCAACTGTCCGGGTCACCATGATAAGACAGGTGGTAATAGATGCCTGCCCCACCCTTGCGTCTCATCTCCTCCGGGTTACAGAGGTTACGGCAATAGCCATGCTTGTCGTCCGACCACAGCAGCGTCACGTCCTCAGGTACCTGCAGCCCGTTATGATAAGCATCCAGCACCTCCTCGTAGGTACACAGCACCTGCGGTATCTCCTCCACCGGTTGATGGATATTCCGACGCAGCATGTCCCGCTGGTCATTGATAGCCTGCTGCATCAGGGCGACACGCTCCTGAGTACTGTTGGCACCCTCCATCGGATAGTCGTGAATACCACGCAGTCCGAGGGTATAGGTATTCTCGTATCGCCCATTGGTCTTCACACGGTCCTCCCAGTATTTCTGCATCGTCTTGCGATTGGTGATATAGTTGAAGTCACCGAAGGTGCCGGGCTTTTTCTGTTCTATCGCTTTCCATTCCCCCTCATTATTACGTAACATCTGCTCACAATGCGACGACCCCATCACGATAGCATATTCATCAGCGAGGCGGGCATTCTCCGGGTCAGCATTGAAAGCCTGTGTACCCGGGTGCATGGCAGGCCACAGGTAGTTTGCCCTCAGTCGCAGCAACAACTCAAAGACCTGTCTGTAGGTCTCCGGTCCCACCACACCATGCCGTTTCTCTGCCCATCGAGCCCATCCACCGAAGCGCTCGTCATTGATGAAGATACCCCGGTACTGCACCTGTGGCTCTCCTTGGCAGAACATGCCGGGCTCCACATACAATGCCGCTTTTTGCAGAGGAGTGACATCAGCCCACCAGTACCAAGGCGACACACCTATCGCCTCACACAAGGAAGTCAGTCCGAAGGCAGTACCACGGCGGTCACTGCCGATGACGACCAATAAAGGCTGATGCGTCTTCGGGTGCTCCGTCGTCACCAGCATATACGACTCCCACTTTCCTTGAATGTCCTCTACCTTTATCTTACACTGGTTCACCAACTGGTCAATCAATGCACTATGTCCCAAGGTACCCGCTACCACGGCAGGATGCGCAGGGAGGTCTTTCAACCGTTTCGTCCTCACCACCTTCGCCGACTTACCCGTCACCCGCTTCACATCGTCAGCGAGCAGCCCGGCAGTGATTGCCACCACCCGGTAGTCTTTCGTATCGACACAGATATCAGCTGCGTTGGTTGCGGAAGCCAAAGGGAAGAAGCCCTTTAGCATCGTCTCCACCACCCGTGGACACTCAGTGGCATGAATTCCTACAACGCAGATCCATCCTATGATCACTATTAAAAATCTTCTCATATCCTTTAGTTTTTTTAGTTTTTTATCCGCATAGGTATTTATAGGGACACCCAGTAACTACTGGTTGACTTTGCAAAGGTAAGAAAAAAAGGATGAAAACCATTGTATTTCATCAGATAATTCATATCTTTGCACTGAGAATAAGAAACAACAATAACCATGCGTAAACTTCTAATCATTCTATCTTTGATCATCGTGGGGAATCAGGTAACGCAAGCACAGAACAATGACAAGTTAGAGGCTGAGAATGCCAGTTATAACCATTGCATACTGATTCAGGAGGGAAAGTATTCGGGAGGAAAAGCTCTCGAAATCAAGGACGAGAATGCCCGGATCACCTTTACCTACAATAGCAAGGAAAAGGGAAGATACCTCGTCTATGTGGGCTACGACGGCTTGTATGGCGATAAGTCGGTGAACCTCGCCGTGAATGGCAGCAATGGCACATTCCTGACCAAAGGACAAGCAGAGACGGCGGTGGGCAGCTTCTTCATGAATCAAGGCAATAACACCATCGTCATCACCCCTTTCTGGACATGGTTCCGTATCGACTATATCCGCATAGAGAAGAGTACCGACACACTGCCATTCAATATCGCATCGGCACCTGTTGACCAAAACGCTACGGAGAGTGCCAAGAAGATGTATGCGTTTCTGTATAATAACTTCGGAAAGAAGACGATTTCGGGGATGATGACGGGAGACATGAGTTCTGCCAATGGCAATGTCACACAGCACGACGACATCAAGGCGGTGTATCAAGTGTCTGGGAAATATCCTGCCCTTGTGGGGTTCGATATGATGAACGCCACAGGCAAAGATGCGGCCCATTACTATAACCAATCCTATACCCAAAGCTCCGTAGCATTGGCAAAGGATACTTACAACCGAGGAGGATTCCCTGCTTTCACCTGGCATTGGCGTGATCCCAGCCGCAGCACCAACGAGTTCTATTCTGACAGATGCAACATGAAGATCACCAATGCCATGAAGTCTGACGGCACATGGAACACCTCATCGACACTCTACCAAAATATCATCAAGGATATTGATGCCATTGCCGACTATTTCTTAGAACTGCAGAATGCGGGGGTCGCCTGCATCTTCCGTCCGCTCCACGAGGCGAGTGGAGGGTGGTTCTGGTGGGGTCGCGAGGGTGCTGAGCCATTTAAGAAACTATACCACCTCATCTATGACGAGATGGTGAATGTAAAAGGTGTCCATAACATTATCTGGGTGTGGAACGCGGGCGAGTATGACCAAGACTGGAATCCCGGTGAGGCCTACTATGATGTCGTCTCGGCAGATGTCTATAACGCCGACTACGACTACTCCAGCAACTACATCCTGTTCGACAAACTCAAGGCACTCACCGGAGGCAAGAAGATCATCGCCTTGTCGGAGAACGGACCAATCCCCGACATCGACAAGGAGTTTGACGAGGAGGCGGTATGGTCGTGGTGGATGCCCTGGTACCAGACTTGGGGTGGGAACTTCGTCAATAAGACGCGTAAGGAAGAATGGACGAAATGTATGAACGACAGTCGTATCGTCACACTGGAAGATTTATCCCGTGGCTGGAATGCCTATAGCGGCATCCAGGTGCCCATGGTCCGTCAGCACAACCATCAGGCGATCTACGACCTCCAAGGGCGCCGCCTTCCAGAAGTCCCACATCAAGGAATCTACATTAGAAACGGGAAGAAAATCATCAATCACTAATACACACTACTGTCCCGTTAAAGTGGGGTAATCGTTCTTTGAAATCGCTGAAATAGAGTCTTTTACGAGTAGTTTAAAGAGTCAACGGACTTGATTTTGTAACTTTGCGGCCTAAATGGTCTGCATATG
>Ga0256404_1000950_pt1 | contig 73534 bp, 70 predicted proteins | sample RumenRJG_01DNA_FD_185990 | JGI IMG/M metagenome (GOLD analysis project Ga0256404, IMG submission 185990) | Bovine rumen microbial communities from Lethbridge, Alberta, Canada - RJG_01 | ecosystem: Host-associated > Mammals > Digestive system > Stomach > Rumen | place: Canada: Alberta | collected...
CAGAACGGGTATATTGAAGCACACAATCAAATTTTTCCAATGCATAATATAAATTGGTGATGTCTTCTGTCATACCACTAAGCACCACAGAACAATATGTAGGATTTACCTCCACGATCTGAGCATCGGCTCTTCGAATCAGTCTGGATATCTCAGAATTATCCAGTACGACAGGAGTTGAAAGCTTATATAAACCTACTTCTCTTATGAAAAGTTGTTCATCCGTATAATAACTGGCTTTTACAACATCTATCTTTTTCTCAATCTGCTTAGTTATCTTTATAATTTCCCGTTCATCGTTATGCCAAGCTGTTATCGTGTATTTATGAACACCAGGGATACTGGATGCCGAAACATTCAGGCTTTCTATATTAACCTGCCGACGGGTAAACACGGCGGTTATCTGATTAAGGATACCCGCGATATTCTCCGAGTATACCAACAACGTATATAATTTCTTATCTTCCATCTCAATTTCCTTTTCATCAGTTGGCTTCCATTTCGAGCATCATATCATCGACGTTCATCCCCGGTGGAGTCATTGGCAGCACATCATCGTCTTCTTTGATAGCACACTCCAAAATGAATGGACCTTTTGTAGCAAGCATTCGATCTACGGCAGCATGCAAAGTATTGCGGTCTGTAACCACTTCATAAGGAATTCCATAACCTTTTGCAATCATCTCGTAACGGGGATTGAGCATCCTTGTGAATGACTTTCGCTTCCGCCAAAACATATCCTGCCACTGACGGACATTACCCAAATAGTTATTATTTAAGAGTATCATCTTTACGGGAGACTTGTTTTCCATAATAGTGCCCAATTCCTGGATATTCATTTGGAAACCACCATCGCCCATAAAACAGATCACGGTACGATCAGTAACAAATGTCGCTCCAATTGCTGCGGGCATAGCATAGCCCATTGTTCCCAAACCTCCACTAGTGCAAATGCTTCGTTTCTGGTTAAATTTGAAATAACGCGTGGCAAAAAGCTGATTCTGCCCCACATCTGTTACAAGAATGGCATCACCCTTAGTAGCTTCAGCCACAACATTTACCACCTCTCCCATCAACAAAGGACCTTCTTTTGGATGAATAGCAGGCTCAATGACCTTAATACGCTCATTTTCAGCCAAAGCCTTAAAGCTTTCCTTCCATTCCTTATGGTTATTCTTATTCAATAAAGCAGTAATAGCCGGCAGTGATTCTTTGCAATCTGCCACAACTGCCACTGAAGTCTTCACATTCTTATCGATTTCACTTTTATCAATATCGAGATGAATCACCTTTGCCTGTTTAGCATAAGTCTTCAAACTACCCGTTACCCGGTCACTAAAGCGCATACCAATAGCAATAAGCACATCACATTGCTGCTCCTTCAAATTAGGCGCATAGTTTCCATGCATACCGAGCATACCCACATTCAAGGGATGATTAGAAGGAAGAGCCGAAAGACCTAACATTGTACGACCCGCCGGAATGTCAGCTTTCTCCAAGAATTCTTTCAATTCTTCCTGAGCATTACCCAATTCTACCCCCTGACCAACTAATGCCAATGGTTTCTTAGCGTTGTTAATCAAATCGGCAGCCTCTTTCACAGACTCTTCATCAAGTTGAGGATAAGCTACATAGGAACGTACAAAGTCAACTTTTTGAGGTTCAAACTCCACAAGTTCAGTCTGTGCATTTTTGGGAAAATCAAGCACAACAGGTCCAGGCCGTCCACTACGTGCGATATAAAAGGCGCGACTCACTGCCCATGCGATATCCTCAGCATGGCGAATCTGATAGCTCCATTTGGAAATAGGCTGTGCCACACCCACAAGATCAACTTCCTGAAAAGCATCCGTTCCCAAAGCGCCAATTGGTACCTGTCCAGCTATCATAACGATAGGCGTAGAATCAAGCATGGCATCTGCAATGCCTGTCAACGTGTTTGTTGCTCCAGGACCACTGGTCACGAGTGCCACGCCAACCTCGCCACTTACCCGTGCATAACCTTCTGCGGCATGAGTTGCACCTTGTTCATGTCGTACCAAGATATGATCAAAAGCCTTCTTTTCACCACGCGTATAGTCGTATAAAGCATCATACACAGGCATAATGCTTCCACCTGGATAACCGAAAATGGTCTTCACACCTTCTGCTTGCAAGGCACGCATCAGAGCCTCAGAGCCTGTTATCTTTTCTTTCATTTTAATAAATTAATCTATAATTCTTATTCCTCCCTTGTCAGCGCTGCTCACACTCTGAGCATAGGCACGCAAAGCCTTACTAACTATGCGACTGCGCTTTAATGGCTGCTGAGGACGATTCTCGAGTTCTTCATCGGAAAGCTTGACATTGATGCTACGGTTGGGAATATCAATCACAATGATATCTCCATCTTTAATCTTTCCAATATTACCACCCGAAGCAGCTTCGGGAGATATGTGTCCTATACTCAAGCCAGATGTTCCGCCAGAGAAACGTCCGTCAGTAATCAGAGCACACTCTTTACCGAGATGCATGGATTTAATATAAGATGTGGGATAAAGCATTTCCTGCATGCCAGGACCTCCTTTTGGTCCTTCATGCGTGATCACCACACAGTCACCACTCTTAACCTTTCCACCTAAAATACCATCACAGGCATCTTCCTGAGAATCAAAGACTACGGCTGGTCCTTCGAAATGCCATATGCTTTCATCAACTCCAGCTGTCTTTACGACACATCCATCTTGGGCAATATTACCAAAAAGAACCGCCAATCCACCATCTTTTGTATATGCATGTTCAAGGTCACGGATGCAACCTTTGGCGCGATCTTTGTCTAAATTACCCCAATGTTCATTTTGGCTTCCCATCTTAGTAGAGAAACGATTACCAGGAGCACTTTGATAGATACGATTTGCTTCATCGTCAATGACATCTTTCATGATATCGTATTTCTCCAGTTGCTCGCCGAGTGTTTTACCATCCACTCGCTTACAATCTTTATGAATCAAACCACCTTTAGCCAATTCGTTAATGATACCAAGAATACCTCCTGCACGTCCGCATTCCTGAACAGAATACTTTTGGGTATTGGGAGCCAGTTTACAAAGGCAAGGTGTCTTACGACTCAACTTATCAATATCATTAATAGTAAAGTCTGTGCCAGCTTCTTGTGCAACTGCCAATAAATGGAGCACGGTATTCGTACTGCCACCCATGGCAATATCTAGTGTCATAGCATTTAGGAACGCGTCTCGGGTTGCAATATTTCGAGGCAAAACGCTTTCATCTCCATCACGATAATACTTCCAGGCATTCTCCACAATCTGACGAGCAGCGTCTTTAAAGAGCTGGATACGATTTTCATGAGTAGCCAAAATCGTTCCATTACCAGGTAATGAAAGTCCTATCGCCTCCGTAAGAGAATTCATTGAATTGGCTGTGAACATACCTGAACAACTACCACACCCAGGACAAGCACAACCTTCCAACTCCATCATTTCCTCATCGCTTATTTCGGGATCGGCACCTTTTATCATGGCAGTAACTAAGTCTGCATTCTCGCCACGCCATCTACCTGCTTCCATAGGACCTCCAGAACAGAACACGGTAGGTATATTCAAGCGCATGGCTGCCATCAGCATACCAGGAGTAACTTTGTCACAATTAGAAATGCAAATCATGGCATCTGCCTTATGAGCATTTACCATATATTCCACTGAATCTGCTATGATGTCACGTGAAGGCAATGAATAAAGCATCCCATCATGTCCCATAGCTATTCCATCATCGATTGCAATTGTGTTGAATTCAGCTGCATAGCAGCCCATCTTCTCTATTTCCTCCCGTACTATTTGCCCTATCTCATGCAGGTGAGTATGGCCCGGAACGAACTGAGTGAATGAATTAACAATAGCTATAATGGGTTTACCAAACTGTTCATGTTTCATACCTGTAGCTACCCACAAGGCGCGGGAACCAGCCATTCTCCTTCCTTCTGTACAAACAGCGCTACGTAATTGATGCTTCATAATGTTTATCTATTGCTTTATATATTTGGGATGCAAAGTTAGCAAGTTTTTATTGAACGGCCAACAAATTCCGTGTAAAAATTGTTTTGTGGCTATTATTCATAAGTTTTTCGGCCGTAATACTTTCAATTCGTCACAAAGTGACATAAAAAAGAATCTCCACTCAAGGAGCAGAGATTCTTCTTATTAGTATTTTTAAATGATTACTTTACGTAAACTACAGCCAGACGGTTAGAGGTTGTACCCTGAACACCCTTACCAGTAGCCTCATCAACTTTGACGCCACGAGCCTTCAGATAGTCAGCAACAACATCTGCACGTGCCTGAGACAGACGGTCGTTGAGTTCCTTGCTTCCTTCAGGAGAAGCTGTACCAACAATCTGTACATGCTTGCCCTCTGCAATCTCGTCAAGAGCCTTCTTTGCATCAGCAGTCAGAGCGCTCTTACCCTGTGCGAAGGTAACGAATACAAGATTCTCAACCTTAACTTCACGAACGCCACCTTCCTTTTCAACGATCTTCTCAACAATCTTCTCCTTCTCAATTACCTGAGGTTTGCGGTTACGGAGTTCGTTGATCTGAGCATTCAGAGCATCGATCTCAGCCTGATCGCGCAGCTCTTCAATTGCAAAGTTGTGAGTGCCGTTAGAAGTCATGAACTTGTAGTTTATACCAAGATTCAACTGGAAGTTACTGTTGTTAATATTATACTTCATGCCAGATCCAATGGTAGTGCCCAAAGCATCGGTCCATCCTGCAAGACCATAGTTCAGAGAGGGCTCCAGATAGATCTGCCAAGCTTTATCCTCACCAAGATTAAGAGTAAAGTCAAGAGCCACTTTAGAAGTCAGCGCGTTGGACTTATAGTCAATGCCATAGATATGTCCCCAGCCAAAACCATACAGACCTATTACCTCAAAATTACGAGGCTTGCCCTGATAACGACCGAAGAGGTTACTCAAGTTAAAGGTACCCAGCAAGTTAATATCTGTAGCGTCAATGAAAGTCTTGGTGTCATAGTTAAGACCCTTACCATCACAAGCAGATTCCATATATGCATTTGCTTCCAAAGCAAGACCAAAGACGGTATTCAGATTCTTACCAAGACGAAGGCCGAAATTCGGTGTGAGGTCTTTCATCCAAGTATGACCCTTGGTAGGAGTAGCAACACCACCATTCAGACCGATGTACCAGTTGTCACCAAAGTTGTTACTAGTTACTGCAGTATTCTGAGCAGAAACAGAAGCAGTCATCATTACGGCTGCAAAGAGTACAAATAATTTTTTCATTTCTCTCTTTTTTAATGAATTTAAATTATAAAATATCTTTACTTTATCGGGTGCAAAGTAATAAAAAATTATCGATACTTCCAAATTTTTCAACAGAAATCTATGTTATAGAACACAATACTTGACCTATTTCGGATATTTATAATAATAACAATAACAATTTAAACAAATAATTATTAACTTTGTGGCATGATGAAGAAGATTATTCTTATTACGGGCGGACAGCGTTCAGGCAAGAGTCTACAAGCGGAAACGCTTGCTTTAAGTCTCTCTGATCATCCCGTCTATTTAGCTACAGCGCATATCTGGGATGAAGAATTCCGCCAACGGGTTAACCGCCATCAAGAACGGAGAGGGCCACAATGGACCAATATTGAGGAGGAAAAACAGCTCTCCCTTCATTGTGACTATATATATAATAAGGTAGTTGTCGTGGATTGCATCACGCTCTGGTGTACAAATTTCTTTTTTGACCGTACAGCCAACGAATGGGAACAACCTTCTGTTGAAGAAGCACTCCAAGCTTTGAAAGACGAATTCGACCGTTTCACTTCCGTTGATGCCACCTTTATTTTTGTCACCAATGAAATCGGTAGTGGTGGAGTAAGTACTGATGCCGTTCAACGCCGCTTCACAGACTTACAAGGATGGTTCAACCAATATGTCGCCTCGAAAGCCGATGAGGTTATTCTTATGGTCAGCGGAATATCTGTAAAATTAAAAGGGTAAATAGTAAAAAGGCAAAAAGAAATGAGAGATTTCAACATAGAAAGACCTAACGAATCTTTAAGGGATGCTATTCGGGAGAAGATAGACAACCTGAATAAACCTAAAGGGTCGTTGGGACGTTTGGAAACACTGGCTGAACAGATTTGCATGATTCAGCAGAAGCTTAGTCCTACCCTTCACCATCCCTGCCATTTACTTTTCGGTGGCGACCATGGCATTGAGCAAGAAAAGGTCAGTATTTCTCCACGTGAAGTTACGTGGCAACAGATGATAAACTTTACCCGCGGGGGCGGTGGTGTGAATATGTTTTGTCGCCAGCATGGTTTCACCTTATATATAATAGATATGGGGGTGGACCATGATTTGACAGCTTATCCGGCTATTTTGAACCGTAAAATAGGCTACGGCACAAAGAATTTCCTTTATGAACCCGCCATGAGTGAAGCCGAATTCAACCATGCCATCGAAACGGGATGCGATTTGGTAGACCAATGCTACCAAGATGGTTGTAATATTATCTGCATGGGAGAAATGGGCATTGCCAATACCTCACCCTCCAGCATCTGGATGCATCTTTTCGGAAATATTCCCCTTGATGAATGTATTGGCGTAGGGGCAGGTCTCGACAATCCAGGCCTTCAGCATAAGCGTATAATACTCAAGAAAGCCGTAGATAACTATTCTCTCTCCTCTCCACATTCTCCTCTCTCCCATATTATCTACTTTGCCGGTTTTGAAATGGCAGGAGCCATTGGTGCCATGCTTCGTGCAGCAGAATTAAAGATGACAATAATGGTAGATGGGTTCATCATGACAGCTTGTATGTTAGCAGCTTCTCAACTATACCCCCAAGTGCTTGAATATGCGGTATTCGGCCATTGTGGGGACGAGAGTGGACATAAACGGATGTTGGATTTGATGAAAGCTGAACCTCTACTCTATCTGGGCATGCGTTTAGGAGAAGGAACTGGAGCACTCTGTGCCTATCCTATTATCGAAAGTGCAGTCCGAATGGTTAACGAAATGAACAACTTTCAAAATGCACATATCACAAAATACTTCTGATTAATGGAAATCAATATTGACCAGACTCGATGGTGGCAACGTGTTTATGCCGCTTTCATCTTCTTTACACGACTTCCCCTTTGGCGATGGTATCAGCCACCGAAGAACTGTTATAGCACCGTGGTAGAGCACTGGCCCTTGGTAGGATGGCTTACGGGTTCATGTATGTCAGCCACGCTCTATTTTGGCAGTATGGTCATGCCGTGGAGTGTTGCTGTTGTTTTGGCTATCCTTATTAGGCTTTTGCTCACGGGAGCTTTACATGAAGACGGACTCGCTGATTTCTGTGATGGATTTGGTGGAGGTGGAAATGACCGTAAACGCATCCTAGCCATCATGAAGGACTCTCATATCGGTACCTATGGCATTCTCGGTCTCCTTTTCTATTTTGCCTTGTTCTTTGCATGTCTTTTCAGCCTTACTCCTTTCCAAGCAGCTATGGCAGTATTAGCCGGTGACGCTTATAGCAAGATGCTCGCGGCTCAAATCATCATGTTTCTTCCCTACGCACGAACAGAAGACACAGCCAAAAACAAAACCGTATATCGCAAGATGAGTATCAAGGCTGGTCTGATTCTTTTTATTGAAGGAATACTCCCTATGATACCCTTATTCTATTATTTCGGGTTCAATAGCCTACTTATTTTTGTTCCATGCATCGTTATGTATTTTCTTTATTACATGATGAACAGCAAGATTCGGGGTTATACGGGTGACTGTTGCGGAGCTCTGTTCCTACTGATTGAACTCTCTTTTTACCTAACCATAGTAGTATTGTAATGGAAGTATATATGATCCGACATACCAGCGTAGGCGTTCCCAAAGGAATATGCTACGGCTGGACAGACGTACCTACAGCAACTACCTTTGAACAAGAAGCCGCCGTGACGAAAAAGAATCTCGAAGAAATGCTCCATGGAAAGCCTTTCGACATGGTGTATTCTTCCCCACTCTCTCGTGCAAGCAAGTTGGCTGCTTTCTGCGGATATCCTTATCCCAAGCTGGACAGTCGTCTGAAGGAAATGTTTATGGGTGATTGGGAAATGCGGTCCTATGATGAGATTGCAAAGACGGACCCACACATTCTGGAATGGTATGACGACTTCATGCACTTGGCAGCTACCCATGGGGAAAGTTTCCCACAACTCTATGAGCGAGTTGCTGAGTTTTTGGACGAATTAAAAAAGCAACCCTACGAGAGGGTTGCTATCTTTGCCCACGGGGGCGTTTTAATTTGCGGTGGAGTCTATGCAGGACTTTTTCCTTTAGAAAAATGTTTCAGCCACCATGTTGAATACGGCGGCATTCAAATATGCCACATCTGAACTCCACAGTTTCGAACTTTACAATTTCTCAATGATTTCCTTGCCAGCTTTCACGGCTTCCATATTCAGCGGAATCAATGAATGATGGCGTTCTGGAAGTGTTTTAAACAGAGCCTTTTCCACGCCCTTGTCGCTCACTACGGGGCAAACCTTAAGAAGACCTCCCAAAACGATCATATTGAACACCTTGGAGTTCTTCATCTCAGCAGCCTTTTCCATAGCGTCGACTCGATACACCGTGATATCTGTGCGCTGAGGAGGATTGATGATTCCAAAGCCATCGTAGATGAGAATTCCGCCGGGCTTGATTTTCGGCAGGAACTTATCCAGTGAGGGTTGGTTAAGCACGATAGCCACGTCATATTTACTAAGGATGGGCGATGAAATGCGCTTGTCGCTCACAATCACCGTCACATTGGCTGTTCCGCCACGCTGCTCAGGTCCGTAAGCAGGCATCCAAGTTACCTCCTTATCCTCCATCAGTCCACTATAGGCCAGGATTTTACCCATCGAAAGAACACCCTGTCCACCAAATCCGGATATAATGATTTCTTTTGTCATAATTTCTGTAGAATTTTAATGGTTTATTCTTTCGTTGTATCCTTCAGGTCACCCTGTGGGTAGAACGGGAACATATTTTCTTCCATCCACTTGTTAGCCTTCGACGGAGACATCTTCCAACCACTATTACAAGTAGAAGTGAACTCAATCAGACAAGAACCCTTACCAGCCATATTAGCCTCAAAGCACTTGCGGAGAGCCTTCTTTGCCTTATTAATATGGCCTACGGTGTTCACGCTCTGGCGAGTCACGTAACAAGTACCCTCCAACTGAGCAGCAATCTCAGGCATCTTGAGTGGATAGCCATGAAGTTCAGCCACACGGCCATAAGGACAGGTAGCCGTCTTCTGGCCCATCAAAGTCGTAGGAGCCATCTGTCCGCCCGTCATGCCATAGATGGCGTTGTTCACGAATACAATGGTAATATTCTCACCACGGTTCAAGGCATGGATGGTCTCGGCTGTACCGATACAAGCCATATCTCCGTCACCCTGATAAGTGAATACCAAACGATCAGGCCACAGACGCTTGATAGCTGTTGCAATTGCGGGTGCACGACCGTGGGCAGCCTCCTGCCAGTCAATATCAATATAACGATAGGCAAATACAGCACAACCTACAGGTGAAACACCTATAGACTTCTCCTCCATACCCATCTCTTCAATGACTTCTGCAATCAGTTTATGTACGACACCATGTGAACATCCAGGGCAATAGTGCATGTTCATGTCGTTCATCAGTTTCGGCTTCTGGTAAACCAGATTCTCCGGAGCAATTATCTTGTTGTCTTCCATAATTACATCAATTTTGTTTTAATGGCATTGACAATTTCATCGGGCTCAGGCACAATACCACCCAGACGTCCGAAATGTTCTACAGGCACGGCACCATTGATGGCAAGGCGTACATCCTCCACCATCTGTCCGGCATTAATCTCTGCTACGAGCACACCCTTCTTTCCACGGGCCATCTCAGCAATCTGCATTGAGGGGAACGGCCATACGGTGATAGGACGGAACAAACCAACCTTCAGACCTTCTTCACGTGCAATCTCGATAGCTTTCTGGGAGATGCGGGCAGCCGAACCGAAGCTTACAATCATATAATCGGCGTCCTCCAGATTCTGAGTCTCATAGCGCACTTCCTTCTCGCGGATTTCCTGATACTTTTCCTGCAGATGGATGTTGCGCTTCTCCATCTCTTCTGAACGGAGTTCCAGAGAGGTAATTACATTGATATCGCGGTCCTTCGTATGGCCTGTTGAAGCCCAAGGACATTGCTTAATAACTTCCTCTTCCGTGCGACGTGGCTTATAGGGAGGCAATACAACCTTCTCCATCATCTGACCAATCACACCATCTGAGAGAATCATGGCGGGGTTACGATACTTGAATGCCAGTTCGAAAGCCAGGTCAACGAAGTCGGCCATCTCCTGCACGCTATTCGGAGCCAGGGTAATCACATAATAGTCACCATTACCACCACCACGGGTCGACTGGAAATAATCAGCCTGTGAAGGCTGAATGGTTCCCAAGCCAGGACCACCACGCTGAACGTTCACAAATATACCAGGAAGTTCTGCACCGGCCATATAGGCGATACCTTCCTGCATCAGAGCCACACCAGGACTACTAGAAGAGGTCATCACCTTCTTACCGGCACCAGCACCACCGTAAACCATGTTAATACTAGCCACCTCACTCTCAGCCTGAAGCACCACCATTCCCGTGGTCTCCCAAGGCTTCAATTCAGCCAGTGTTTCAATCACTTCACTCTGTGGTGTGATGGGATAACCGAAGTACCCGTCGCAACCGCAGCGGATGGCGGCATGGGCTATCGCCTCATTGCCTTTCATCAATACAACTTCTCTTTCTTCTGCCATGGTGCTTAGTCCTCCATACGTTTTTTGTAAACACTGATACATCCGTCTGGACACACAATGGCGCACGAAGCACAACCGATGCAGTCATCGGGGCGCACGGCTTCCACATAGGGGTATCCGTGGACATTAACTTTCTTTGCGGCCAAGGCAATCACACCCTTCGGGCAGGCTTCAGCACAAAGTGCACAGCCCTTGCAACGGTCGGTGTTGACCACGATGGCTCCTTTAAATTTTGCCATATCTTGTTCGTTTATGGATTATACATATCCTTGCAATAATAATTATAGATGTCTTCCAGCATCTGCTTGGCGTGGACGGCAGGACTCTCGGGGTCCAATGCGATAGCCTCCATATAGTTGTTGAGGGCTTCCTGGTAGTTCCCTTGTCTGCGGTATTCATTGCCCCGCTCGTAATACTCCTGCGCCGTCATTCGCTTCTATTTCATTTAAAGTTCATTGGGGGCCTTAAAGCCCTTAAGGTCTCACTTGTAATATTCCTTCTTCCCAGCAGCCAACGTATTCTTCATCAGCGAGCAAATGGTCATCGGGCCAACACCTCCTGGTACGGGAGTGATGAATGAGCACTTTGGAGCCACTTCATCAAACTTCACATCACCATTCAGGCGAAAACCGCTCTTACGACTGCTGTCAGGCACACGGGTGGTACCTACGTCGATGATCGTAGCACCCTCCTTTACCATATCTGCCGTTACGAAGTTAGGACTTCCAATAGCAGCTATAATAATATCAGCCTCGCGGCATTCGTCCTTCAAGGTCTTAGAGTGCGAGTGGCACACGGTCACCGTAGCATCGCCATACTGCTTCTGCATCATCAGTTGAGCCATAGGCTTACCCACGATGTTAGAACGGCCCAGAATGACACACTTCTTGCCACTGGTCTCCACGCCATAACGCTTCAGCAGGGTGATGATACCAAGCGGAGTAGCCGAAATGAAGCAAGGCAGACCTATTGACATACGCCCTACGTTGATGGGATGGAATCCGTCCACATCTTTGCGATAATCAATGGCCATAATCACCTTCTGCTCATTGATATGCTTGGGCAGAGGCAGCTGTACGATGAATCCATCGACATCCTTATCCTCGTTGAGCTGGCGCACCTTGGAGAGCAATTCCTCTTCTTTCACGTCATCCTCAAAGCGGATGAGTGTAGAGGTAAAGCCACAGGCCTCGCAAGCCAGCACCTTGTTTTTCACATAGGTTTCCGAACCTCCGTCGTGGCCTACTAGAATAGCTGCCAGATGGGGTCTTTTGCCGCCGGCAGCCACAATCTGCCTAACCTCTTCGGCTATCTCTTCCTTAATTTTGGCCGCGGTGGCCTTTCCATCAATCAGGGTCATATCTTTATCTTTTTTAATCAGCTATCCGGGTAGCCTTGTATTTATCAAAGTTTCGGCATTCCAGGCATACCACCCTTCATGCCCTTCATGGCGCCCATCATATTTTTCATGCCGGCTCCAGTCACCATCTTCATCATCTTGCGCGTCTGGTCGAACTGCTTAATCAGGCGGTTTACCTCCTGAATGTTCGTGCCAGAACCCTTAGCAATACGCTGGCGACGAGAGGTGTTCAGAATCTCAGGATTGGTACGCTCTTTCGGAGTCATACTCATAATGATGGCCTCAATAGACTTAAACGCATCATCATCGATATCCACGTCCTTGATGGCCTTGCCTACACCTGGAATCATTCCGGCGAGGTCCTTCAGATTACCCATCTTCTTGATTTGCTGAATCTGACCATAGAAGTCGTTGAAGTCGAACTTGTTCTTCATGATCTTCTTCTGCAACCTCTTGGCTTCTTCCTCGTCGAACTGCTCCTGAGCACGCTCTACCAGAGAAACCACGTCTCCCATACCCAGAATACGGTCGGCCATACGTGAAGGATGGAAAGCATCGATGGCCTCCATCTTCTCGCCCGTACCGATAAACTTGATAGGCTTTGTCACCACCGTGCGGATACTCAAGGCAGCACCACCACGGGTATCACCATCGAGCTTGGTCAAAACCACGCCATCAAAGTCCAGACGGTCATTAAATTCCTTGGCAGTATTTACGGCATCCTGACCCGTCATGGAATCCACCACGAAGAGTGTCTCGTTGGGATTCACGGCATCCTTCAACGAAGCTATCTCGTTCATCATCTGCTCATCCACGGCCAAACGACCGGCGGTATCGATGATGACCACATCATTATTTTTTGCCTTTGCCTCCTGAATAGCATGCTGAGCGATGGAAATCACGTCTTTGTTCTCAGGCTCCGAATATACTGGAACACCCACAGACTCACCCACTACGTGCAACTGCTGGATAGCAGCCGGACGATAAACATCGCAAGCCACCAGCAAGGGACGCTTGTTTTGCTTCGTCTTCAGCAAATTGGCCAGTTTTCCAGAGAAGGTAGTCTTACCAGAACCCTGCAGGCCCGACATCAGAATGATACTTGGTTTTCCGTCTAGTTTGAGGCCTACACTCTCACCACCCATCAGTTCTGCCAGTTCATCGTGAACAATCTTCACCATGAGTTGTCCGGGCTTGATGGCCGTAAGCACATTCATACCCATCGCTTTCTGCTTCACGGTATCGGTGAAAGTCTTGGCAACCTTATAGTTTACGTCCGCATCAAGCAATGCCCGACGCACATCCTTCAACGTTTCTGCTACATTAATTTCGGTGATTTTCCCTTCACCCTTCAGTATCTTAAACGACCGTTCAAGTCTGTCACTTAAATTCTCAAACATATACCTTATTTATTGCAATAAATCTTTTCTGTGTGCAAAGTTACTACAAATGAGCGGAATAACAAAACAAAAAAATCTTTTTTTATTTTGGAATTCCCGAATGCAGTCTTTACTTATGTAAAGTTAGTGCAAATGAGCGGAAAAACCAAAATAATTTTTGTTTTTTCCCGAATGCAGCCTAACTTCATGGTTCGAAGAGACATAAAGTTACTACAAATGAGCGGAAAAACCAAAATAATTTTTGTTTTTTCCCGAATGCAGCCTAACACATGGCGCAAAACAGTTCATATGTAAAGGTTGGGGAAGTTATTCTTAAACAGAAAAAAAACAATAAATACACTGACACCACCGCACATCGCCCTGTTTATCGGGGCTCAGGCGTGACAGTCGGACTGACACCACTGACACAACACTGACACGCTTATACTTACGAAGGGTGATAAAATCTCTAGAGATTTTATCGCAATTCTTTCATTTTTACCATGGCAAAAGTGCCATTTTTGCAGCAAAATCTCTAGAGATTTTATCACCCCCTCCAACCCCTACCCCCCAAAAATGTGTCAGTGTTGTGTCAGTGGTGACAGTCCGACTGTCACGCTTCAGCCCTTTGTTTATCGGGGATGTGCGGTGGTGTCAGTGTTTTATTGAAAAAAGTATAGGGGAAGAGCTTTCCGTGTCCATCCAACACCTAATAATTTTCCAATGCCTCGCGGGTTTTCTGGCCTAACTTCTTGCGCTTGCGGTCCTTAGGGCGGAGTACGGAAAGGAAATCTTTTCCCGATGGTTTTACGCCATGGGTGGCTACCTCCTGACGGATACTATTGCCTATCACGGGGTTGATTTTGGGGGCTTTGGCCGTCACGATGACTTCACTGAGCGTCTGGCAAAGGGGTATCAGGAATACGGTATCAACAGTGAGTTCCTGACTGTCCATCACCCGTTTGAGATAGTCGGGATGGGAGAAAGTGGCACGCTTGAACTTATAATGATAGAGTTTGAAACGGCAGGTCCAGTCGAGCTTCACATAATCGCCATTATCCAGATAAACCAGCACGTCACGGATAGGGCGCCGTGTCTCCATATCAGCCACGACTACCACCCTACCCTTCTCCTGCGTTTCCGTCTGTGCCAGCATTTGCGTGATGACCAGCAGACAAACCATCGTCAAGAACCACTGCCTATACATCAGCCGACAAAGTTATATGGTTTTCGTTGCCGATGTATCTTCAGCCCACTATTTTTAGAATAAGTTCGGTTATTTTTATTAAGTTTTGTGCAATAAACGTCAAGGGATTTTAAATCAAGCCTTTGACCTTATAGCGGAAAGGGTCTGCATGGCCACGCTAATAAGAATGAGAGCGATGCCGAGATAGAAACTGAAATTGAGTTCGCGCCCTTCGCCAAAGATGATGAAAGCTATGATAATGCTATAGACAGGCTCCAGATTGTAAGAAAGATTAACCGTGAAAGCCGACAATTTCTTCAGACACATCAGTTGCAGCATATACATCAGAACCGTGCAGAAAAGCGCATGGCAGAAAACAAACCATACATCATTGCCTTCAGGCAACACCAGGACGGAACTCTGAGGAGGGAACAAAAGCAGATAAAGCGGCGCGAAAAGTAGTGTGCCACCCAGTCCTCCGACCATCTCATAAACCATCATATCGCGACTCTTGACATCGGTACTCACTTTCTTGACTAACACCATGAAGAGGGCAGCCACGAAAGACGATACCGTTCCCATCATAATGCCGCTGCGATAACGAGGGTCGAAAGAGAAAATCAAAAGAATACCCAAAAGGGTAATGAGCGAAAAGCCGACCTCGCTGAACTTCACTTTGCGATGGTATATCCAAGGTTCAAGGAGCGCCGTAAAAAAGCCAACCATCGCATAGCACACAACGCCAATGGAAACATTCGACATCTTGATAGAACTGTAGAACAAAATCCAATGAATGGCCAATAGAGCGCCGCATCCGGCAATCTGGAAGAACTTTCTCCATCCTACCTTTGGCAAACCTGTAAAAACAACAAGGATGAGCAGGGCAACCAAAATGCGATAAAACACGATATCCACCTCATTCATGGAAATGAGGCGTCCAAGCACTCCCGTAAATCCCGCTAACAGGATGGAAGCGTGAAGCTGGAGAAAGGCTTTTTTCATTATAGAACAATCCCGAAAGACCTCAGCCTTCCGGGATTGGATTTAGGGAAGAGACTTAAAGTTCGCTCTCACTTACATTAAAGGTGCTGACACTCATATCGCCTGTCTGAAGTCCGCGCTTCAACCATCTCATACGCTGGGCAGAAGTTCCATGAGTGAAAGATTCGGGAGAAGAGTAGCCTTGGGCTTTCTCTTGCAAATAATTATCACCAATCACTTTAGCAGTCTCGATAGCCTCCAAAAGGTCATTTTCATCGATGCTTTGGAAAGTCTCGTTCTCATAGTGTCCCCAAACACCGGCATAATAGTCTGCCAGAAGTTCCAGTCGCACACTCACCTTGTTGGCATCTGTCTTGCTCATACGGCTCATCTGCTGGTGGGCTTTGCCAAGTATTCCTAAAAGATTTTCCACATGATGACCCACTTCATGGGCAATCACATAGGCATAGGCAAAATCGAGATCTCCTTTGTTCTGAATACCTAATGAACGGCGCATGGTAGTAAAGAATGACAAGTCAATATAAAGACACTGGTCGCCTGAGCAATAGAAAGGACCTACAGAGGCTGTACCCTGTCCGCAAGCTGTCTGAACGGCATTTGTGTAAAGCACCATTTTGGGAGCCTTATAGGTACGACCCATGCTCTCGAACACTTTTCCCCAAATGTCCTCAGTAGAGGCAAGAACCTGACTGGAGAACTTGGCCAGAGCCTGCTCTTCCTCCGTGAACTCACGCTGTTGCTGGTCGGAGGTCGTCACATTCTGACTAGCCATCTGGGTTCCAACATTGGTAATCACATCGCCAATGTTACCTCCACTCAAAAAGGTCATTACGGCAATCAGCACGATACCGCCGAGACCCAAACCCGCTTTCGCACCACCACTCATACCGCGGCGGTCGTCCACATTACTGCTTTCTCTTCTTCCGTCTAATTTCATGATATTTAAATTTTTAGTTAATAATTATTTTCTTTCCGTTCTTGATGAAAATACGGTTGCCACCACTCCACCGCTGAGATGGAGGCACGAGTTTACCATCAAGATTATACACGCGATCATCCACTTTGACAGGCCGCATAATGTATTCAATAGTAGTTGCAGTATTGGTACCAACAACCTTCAAGTTCTTCACCTCCCATGTTCCAGCAACAGAAGTAGTGCTAGTGTAATGGAAGCCAATCTGAATCTTCTTACCGCCATAGCTACTCAAATCAACATCACCAGATTCCACATAGGTCCAATTAGTTCCAGCAGGCCAATTATTAACAGTGATTTCAGTCCAAGTTGAAGAATCTTCCTCACGGACACATACCTTGCAAGCACTAATCAAATTATTCTTACTATTGAACTTGTTGCCTGCATGTTCGAATGAAAGCGTAGCCGAAGTATAATCGCTCAAGTCAATCACAGGCGTTATTAACCAAGCATCCGAAACCGTACATGCACTATTGATATATGCGCTTGCCTTGGCTCCATAACTAGCGTCTCCCTTCCAAATGTCTGGCGTTCCTTCAATAGAGAACGTAGATGGCAACATCCTATTAAGCAAGGTTTCATTAAGCAAAATCTGTTCCGTCTGCGTGTCATCACCAGGCTGCGGATCCACAGGTGTGACACTGGAACCATCATAATTGTCATAACTGAAGGCAACGTCTTGTTTTGAGCCCCAGATATACTCCTCCAATCCTGGATAGTCTACGAAAGGATTACGGTTGCCCTGCATCTGAACAGTAAGTATTGTGTCACCTTTAGCGTCATGGCCATAAACTGCATTGTTTCGCAATATTTCCTTCTCACTCACGGGGTCATTCTTTGCCCAACTTAGCAACATATTGAGAGCCCAAGTCTTAATAGCAGGATAGCTGTCGCCAGTGAACATCGTATTAAAATTACCATTGCCCCTCCAATCTGGCAATTTCTCCTCATAACAAGTAGCCATATAGAAATAGATACGGGCAAAGTCGCCTTTATATTCATCATTGGGCTCGAAAACGAGGCCTGTGTAGCCTTCGTTCTTACAGTATCCCAATTTACTGAATTTGTTTCTTGAAAACTTGGGATATTTATCAGTAACATTATTCTCATCAACCTCACCAAATGGATAATTGCTACGCATATTATTAATGTAGCCATCGGTAGGAACTACATGTATAATGTCACAATACATGGGCAGATTATCCTTGAACCAACTAGAGGGAAAGGAGTGCTCGCGGTTATACATATCCCCCTCACCAGAATAATTGCCAGTATGATCGTTAATGCCAAATTTGGTTACATTGGAGTACATATCCCAAATCGTCCCGTCGGTTCTGAGGTCAGTATACTCATAGGCTTTAAACAGATTCTTATAACCAATCTCATGCCGATTATAGATAATCTTTCCCAAGGCAGTCTTCAATGCGGAGCCTTTCTTCCCATCAGCTGGCTTATAATAGTTTTTACTATTGTTAGGTCCCTGAGCGAAAACGCCCATGGCAAAAAGTGCTGATATTGCTGTAAATAATAACTTCTTCATCGCTATTTATTTGATTATGTATTTCCTACCGTTCTTGATATAGATTCCCTGCGTGGGATGCCCCACACGCTGGCCTTGCAGATTATAGATGCCTTTCACCACTCGCTGCTCTGGCTGACGTATTACGAAAATGGCATCCGTGTCAGGAGTCTTGTATTTCTTATAAAGATAAACAGGCTTCTGCGTTCCTTTATAACAGGCAAAGCGGAGGCCATTATTACTTGAATTATACATCAAGTAACGCTCCGTAAAATTCAGATTCTGAATTGTTGCTGTGCTTTCAGCTTCGTTGATGGTAATCTTCCACTGGGCTTTACTTGAAACGCTTGTAGCCGTATAGAGGGCATTGCCATCACTATTCAACGAGACATAAACATTAGCCGAGTCGTCCTTCAGCGTATAGGCATCCTGAGTGCCGCCAAGGGTGAATGAATGAGGCACACCGCCGGTATTTACTTCCGTAATGGCTATCTTATCCTTCAATGGTATCTCCACTGGAGTATAATAGTTTTTAGTATGCTTATTGCCCATAGCTACTCGCGTCTTCTCATATATAAGAAGGTACTGCTCTCCTATCTCGAGTTCGTTCTGAGTGCTTACACGATCCCACCGGTGTTCATAGTCGGTAACATCAATGTTAATTTCCTCTTCTTCGGGTTCACCATAATGAACGGGCAGAGAAGCCACATCCGTAATGTTCTTATAGATTCTCACGGAGAGTGAAGGCCATTCCTGAGAACTAGAGAGCATGAAGTGTCCCGAACCGTCCTGATAACGAAGATAACAACCTGCCGATGCGACATTTTCAATAGCGGCATATCCACCACCAAAGGTAATCTTCCATTTAGCAACATTCTTAGAGGGATCGTCCGTCAAAGTCAGTTTGCTACCGCTAACAGCCAGGAATTTCTTCTCCACGGCATCATAAAACGTGTAGGCATCGTCGGTCTTGCCAATGGTCCATTGGTGTAATAGCCCTTCGCCATCCACCTCGGTAGCAATGGTATCGCCATAGAAGCGAACAGTCACACTACTGCCGTAGTCACCGACCATTGCGCCAAAGGCCTTTTTGTCTTTCTCACGGGCAATGACATAACCCTTGCCCGTTTGGAAACCTACATGCGAGGTTACACGTTTATATATCTGAACACCTTTGGCAATATCTTGGGTGCTACTACCATCAACAGGTGTAATCACATCACCACCCACATCATACGAGAAAAGCACACTCGACTTGGTGCCCCAAACGTACTCCTCCAATCCAGGATAATCCACAAAGGGGTTACGATTACCTTGTATCACATAACAACGGTTGTTACGGTCTATCTCCTTCTGGCTCACAGGGTCTTCCTTAGACCATTGCATCAACATATCGAAAGCCCAAGCAGCATAAGGCTGACTCTTATCTGAACCGCCTAACATATCACTCGACCAGTTCATGATACTGTCTTCATAGCATGTGGCCATATAGAAATAAATACGTGCAAAATCGCCTTTGTATTCATCGTTAGGTTCAAAAACAATTCCCGTATATCCACTCCAAGTACATTTGCCCAATTTACTGAATCCATTAGCCGTCGTGAAGGTTTCGCCATTGGTCGTACCGTAGGGGTTATTATTTCTGCGGGTATTTACATAACCATCCGTGGGAATGATATGAACGATATCCGAATACATCGGAGTCTGGCTTCCAAACCAGCTTTTAGGAAATGAGTGTTCACGGTTATAACTTTCTCCTTCTTTTCCTGTAATGTTGGCACCTTGATAAATGCCGCCAGGCACATATTGGGTAGTATTGCTATACATATCCCAAATATAACCGGAAGAAGTCACGTCGGTTTCTTTATAGGCTTGCCATAAGTCGCTATAACCGATCACTTCAGGATTTTTGATAATATTATATAGTGCGGTTTTCAATTCCGAACCGCACTTGCCATCGGCACCCGAATAATAAGTACCGCTGCCATTAGGCCCTTGTGCATAAGCAAAAGAGAGCACACATAGCATGCCCATCACCAAAAGTTTCCTTTTCATGGGTACAAAGATATGAAAAGTCGGGCTAAGTTCCAAATTTTCGCCCGACTTTTCTTTATATTCCTGCACCGTCTGTAAAGTCCATACTTATGGCCCTGCCTTGGATGAGTGTACTATAAGGAGCCAAACTATGAGTTACCCAAATATTACCACCGATTACAGTATGGTGGCCGATGGTAACGCGTCCTAAAACCGTACTGTTTGAGTAGATTGTAACATAGTCTTCCAAGATGGGGTGACGTGGTGTGCTCTGAGGTTTTCCTTCGTGGTTTATCTTGAAGTTCTTGGCACCGAGTGTAACACCTTGATATAATGTCACATGATGGCCAATAATACAGGTCTCGCCAATTACCACACCAGTACCGTGATCGATAGAAAAATACTCTCCTATCTGAGCACCCGGATGAATATCTATTCCAGTAGCGGAATGAGCTTGCTCTGTAATGATACGCGGAATAACGGGAACACCCATCACCAGCAGCTCATGAGCAATGCGATAACTCACCATTGCTTGAATGACAGGATAGCTAAAGATGACCTCTCCATAATTGTCAACGGCAGGATCATTCTCAAAGACAGCCAGAACATCCGTGAAGAGTAGCCGCTTGATTTCCGGGATACGGTCAAGGAAACTAATAGCTATTTCGGATGCCTGCAGCTTCACTTCCTCCCTATTGCGCTCAGAAAATTTGTAATGTATGGCCCGCTCTATCTGCTTTTTTAATGAAGAAACCACCTTTTCCAGATTAACACCTATACCATACGAACGCACTTCTGGATTTTGTTTTCTTTCATCAAAAAATCCATGAAAAATCACCTGTTTCAGCATATCCACTATATGCTGAAGTTCATCTACCGAAGGTAATGGTGCATCCGTAGTAGGAACCATCCACATTTCCTCCTTTGTCGGAACGCTCAGTTTCTGAACATTACGTTGGAGTATCTCTTTGGCATCTAAGGACTTAGGCATTTTCTCTCTATTTTGTGATTAATAAAAAAGGAAAGTGATTATTCACTTTCCATTACCATTTGTTGTGGGGACGAACAGGCTCGAACTGTTGACCTCTGCAATGTGACTGCAGCGCTCTAAACCAACTGGGCTACGCCCCCATTCTGCTAAATTGCGGATGCAAAGGTACGAATAAAAGTGAAGAGTGAAGAGTGAAGAGTGAAGAATTTTTAGGTCGTTAACGTTTTTTAAACCATCAAAGATATTGCATTAGCACGTCCCACACGGCAATGATGTGACAGACACTTCCAGCCAAGACAAAGAAATGGAATACCGTATGCATATATTTCTGTTTATTCAGGCTATAAAACACGGCTCCAGTGATATAACACACACCTTCGGCAATAATCCAAATTACCGCTGCCGTGGAAACACACGCAAGCAAAGGCTTGAAGGCTACTAGCACGGAAAGCCCCATACCAATAAAGCAGAAAGTCTCAAAATTGCTATGCTCCTTCAATCGCAAAAAACTGATGACTGTACCCGCTATGGCACAAATCCAAACGAAGCAGAAGAGTGTCCATCCCCAATAGCCCTGTTCGCGAAGGGCAATGAGCGTGAGCGGACTATAGGAACCAGCAATGTGCCAATAGATAGCTGCGTGGTCCAGCTTTCTCCATGTTTCCTTGGCAATAGCACGTTTGCCCGTCATAAAGCGGTGTGGCAAGGCATGATAGACGGTAGAAGTGATATAAGAGAAAAGCATGCCCACCAGATAAAGGATGACTGCCGTAGAAGCCCAACTGTCACCAGCACGGAAACACCATATCAAGAAAACAATGCCGACCGCGACACCCAACAATATGCCGGCACCGTGGGAACTGGAGTTCCATATCTCTTCACCTTTTGAATATTTAATGGCCATTCTGTTTACAAAAGTACACAAAAAAGTATAAAGGTAAAAAAGTAAAAAGGTAAAAAAAGTAAAATACTTGCAGTATATCATACTTTTTACTATTTTTGCACCATCAATTTTCGTGCAAACGAAGGCAGCGTCAAACTCGTTTGAACGATGCTGAGTGCTGCCGAAAATCATGACTGGAAGTCGTAAACTCACAAACTTAAAAACTCATAAACTCGTAAACAATGATTAAAGTAGTTGCCGTACATACCGCCATGGCGCTTGTACAACCCCTTACAGAGATTTTCAAGGAGTACCTTCCTGAAGTGAAACTAAACCACATTGCCGACGACACGCTCATCCAGGAGGTCATCGCCAATAATGAGGTGACACCAGCCGTGCGTCGCCGTCTGCTCTCCCACTATGTGGCTGCTGCCGATGCCGGGGCTGATGTAGTGTTCAACACCTGTTCTTCAGTAGGCGACGTGGCTGACTATGGCAACCTCTATGCCCCCATTCCTGTGTTCCGCATCGACCAGCCTATGGCTCAGAAAGCTGTTATGACTGCTGATCGCATCGGCGTCATCTCTACCCTCTCCACCACTCTCGACCCTACCCGTCGACTCTTGGAAAACGAGGCCCGCAAGGCAGGACGTAAAGTATTATTGGTAGATGGATTGGCTGATGGAGCCTTTGCCGCCGGACAAAGTGGAGACGGTGAGACCCATGACCGACTGATTGCGGAGGCTGCCGCCAGAATTGCAGACCAAGTGGATATGTTTGTTTTGGCACAAGGATCTATGGCCCGCATGGAACAGCGCCTTTCCGAACTTACCGGCAAGCCTGTTCTCTCCAGCCCCATCCTTGGCGTTAAGGGCCTTCGCAAGTTCCTGAATCTGTAGTTTCTCACGAGAGAACGAGAGGACGAAGGGACGAGGGAACGAGATTACTCTCTGTGATAGATATCTCGCCTCAAAACATATCTCGCACTCTCGTCCCTTCGCCCCATCTTTAAAAAATGAATAAGAAGAACTTTATCCTGACGATGCTGGTTATCTTGGGCGTCGTCACTTTCCTTGACCGAATCAACATCAGCGTGGCCGGTTCATCCATTATGAAGGACCTGAACCTCTCGGCTGCCGAATGGGGATGGGTGCAGAGTGCATTTATCCTGAGCTACGGCTTGATGCAGATTCCAATGGGAGCCTATGGTGACCGTCACGGACACCGCAAAGTGCTCACACAGATTGTGCTCTGGTGGTCTATGTTCACGGCTTTCACGGGCTTGGCTGGAGGACTTGTTTCGCTGCTCATCATCCGCTTTATGTTCGGTGTGGGCGAAGCTGGAAGTTCCCCTTGTTCTACAGGTGTCATCAGCCGTTGGTTTGAGAAGCACGAAGTAGGCAAGGCACAGGGCTATGTGTGGGCTGCCAGCCGAATGGGCGGAGCTCTCACCCCGTTTGTGGTGATTCCCGTGATGGCGTGGGTAGGCTGGCGTGCCGCCTTCTATCTGCTGGGTGGACTTGGTGTGGTTTGGGCCGTGGTGTGGTATATCATGTACAAAGATCCGGAAAAGCCAGAATCTCCGGGTAATCCAGCTCTAGCCAAGCCTTCTCTCCCTTGGAGCAAGATTCTTCGCAACCGCCAGTTCTGGACCATCTGCGCCATGTATTTCTTTTATGCTTTCGGTTCGTGGTTCTTCTTCAGTTGGTTCCCCACCTTCATGGAATTAGGGCGCGGATTCGCCAAGAGCGAACTCACCTATGCCGTAGCAGTTCCGTTTATCATGAGTATGATAGGCAACATCTCCGGCGGCTATCTCACGGATAAGCTCTCCAAGAAATACGGCCTGAAAATTGGACGTAAAGCCCTGGGAACCACCTCGCTGGCCATTTCTGCCGTCTGCATGTTCCTGGCTGCCTTTATTCCCGGCAAGATGGCCGTGTTCGTGTTCCTCTCCCTCTGTTTCGGCATTTTTGACCTGATGCTTCCATCAGCTTGGGCCATTTGCATCGACCTTGGCAAGCAGCATGCGGGAGCCATCTCAGGGGCCATGAACACCGCTGGCAACATCGGCGGTTTCTTCTGTGGCATTCTCTTCGGCTATCTCGTACAGTCCTCCGGCAACTACAACCTGCCGCTCTATATGATTGCCGGCATGCTACTCGTCTCCGCTGTCCTCTTCAGCTTCATCAACCCCACGAAGTCCATAGTAGAATAATTCCCTATCCAGCACTTTAGTGCCTTGTAGAAGAATGAGTTTTCATGACCAGATGTTTCAGTTTCAGACTGATTTCAGAGGTTCAGTATTATGATATACCCCTTTCTTAAATCATATAACTGATTAATTATTAATAAGTTACATAAGAATAGGGAATTTAATACCCCTTTAAATTTTGGCTGAAACAACTGAAACTGAAACACCAATAGATTTTAGTTTTATCTAAAAGACTGAATATCAGCGGATTATAAAAAAAATAAGATAATCAGGCGGAGATATTGAAATACAAAAAAGACTCCCCTCTTGGAGGGGAGTTTGGAAGGGTGTTTTATTTGAGTTTTAGAAAAACTTCACGAAGAGAATCATCATTTCCTACATTACCCGGGAATATGATGTAGGGGAAGTTTGGGGTCATCACGCAGGGGACATTGGGAACAATCTGACCCAATACCACGGCGGACTTGAGGGCCAGCCCCTTGGTGAGAATGTCGTTGGAGGTGATGCCACCCTTGGCCACCAGATAAGAGGGAACAAAGGGCAAACGGGCCACCATCTCTACAAGGAAATCGGAAATGCGCTGCCCCAGATGCTGACGCTCGTCGGCATCCGTCAGGCGAACTTCTTTGCGAGAGGTATAAACCACGGGCGTAAGGCCTTCATCAGCCTGTTGTTTCATCGCTGTAAGCAACTCCTGCATCAACTTCTCCCCATCGTGGAGCACACGCTCCACATCGACTTCAATGCCTGCCACGCCCTGCTCTGAAAGCAAAGCATTCAACTGGCGAGTGGTCTTCTGCACATGGGAGCCCACGACGAAACAGCCTACCCCACCCTGCCTGAGGATGCTACGGTCGAGCAAGGGCTTGTCAGCAATGCCGCTCATGGCCTTAGGCAACGATGAACTGCTACGGATGACCACGGCCCCGGGGAAATCCTCGATTTCATGGAAAAGCGCATCCCTGAACGCATACAACTCGTCATAGGAAGCAGCATTCACTATCTGATACGCGTCGGGATCGGCCCCTTTCTCACGGATATAATCGCGTAGCACAGAGGTGTGATAGGCAAACACATTGTCACGGGCAAACTCTGTTTCGGAAACGGGGATGAGCCGTTCCCCATCCTTCATATAATGTACGCCATCGATGGTGACGCGCCCTGCTTCAATGAGCGCCGGACAGAAAGGCACCTTGGGCCATACCTTCACACCATATTCCTGAAGCACCTGCCGCATCACGTCGGTCTCCAATGGGAAATGGCCGCGCAGACAGGAATCGCTCCTGCTGATGAAAATCAGCCGATAGCCCAATTCACGGTTCACATCGAGCACCGTTTCCATAGCCGATCGCACCACACGGGCTGCTTCCTCACGGGTCATTGCACGAGTATTAGTGAGCATATAGAAGAAGGGCTGCTCGTGCAGGAGGGCCATTCTAACGGTGGCCGCATCCCATTGCGTGATGAGCAGACAGCCGTGGACGGTCTGAATGCCTGTAGGGTCATCATCGAGAATGACCAGACGTGTTAATTCTTCACTCTTCATTCTTTCATTCATTAATTTTGAAAGCGTTTTCTGTAGAAAACGATTGCTTCACTCTTCATTTCAACGACGGAATTCCTTGCATCTGACGGGCCTCTTCAGGTGTAGCAGGCTCACAGCCCAGCATACGGATGAGGGCTACCAGACGCTCCACCAACTCGGCATTGGTCTTGGCCAACTTGCCGGGTGCATAATAGAAACTGTCCTCAAAGCCTACGCGAACTACGGAAGCTCCCATGCCTATGGCACAAGCCAGGAACGAGAAGTCCTTCATCGAGTCGTGGGTGATGCCCCAACTGCTGCCCGGCTCCATGGCTTGCGTGAGGAAAGCCAGGTTGCGCCCCGTAGCCGCCAGATTGCTGGAACCGCCAGGCCCTAAACAGAAGTTATAGTGAAGCGGACGGTGGAGCACGCCCTCATCTGCCAAGCGCGTAGCCGTCTCCACATGACTCAAATCGAAGAACTCCATCTCGGGAATGGTATTCGTCTCATCCAGTCGCTTCGCCCAGTAGCGCAGTTCTGGCATGGTGTTCACATAGACCGTCTCTCCGAAGTTCACGGAACCTAAGTTCAGCGAAGCCACCTCCACCTCAGGCACATTCAGGCAGACGCAGCGCTGCTCCAAGGAAAGCGAAGAGAGTCCGCCCGTGGAACTCTGGATAATCATGTCCGACTGTTCACGGATGCGGCGAATGGTATCGCTGAACACGTCCAGTTCAAACGTCGGGTTACCCTGCAAGTCACGCGTATGCAAATGCACCTCACAGGCTCCAGCCTTGTAGCAGTTGATGACGTCCTCGGTAATTTCCTCCGGCGTGAGCGGATTCTTGCATCCTTCCGGTATTTCCTTTCCCACGTGGCAGACAGGTGCCACCGTAATGATAATCTTTCTGGCCATAATTTAGTATTTCTGATTTTAAGTTTTTAAGTGGGTGTAAAATTAGTGCTTTTTCTTGAAATAACAAAGGCAAAGGCGCAGAATCTGCCTCACAAAGTATCTTTTATAAAACATTATTAGAGAAAAACTATCTTTTTCAAGTTTTTTAAACTACCTTTGCAAAGTAGACAACAAATGAAAAGGTGGAAACGTAACATATTAAGAATCGGCTGCGGCATTGGTGTCTTCTTTGTCGTCCTTATCGTTGCTGCTATAATCATTCTGAACAGCGAGGCTTTCAGAAGTCAGTTAGCACACCAAGCCACCTTGATGCTTTCTGAGAAATTGGATACACACGTAGCCATAAAGGACGCCGACATCGATTTGCCTCATGCTAAGATTAGTCTGTTTGGCGTTGAGATTGAAGATCGCCAGAAACGCAAGATGATACAACTTGATCATCTTAACCTAAAAACACAATGGTGGCCCTTACTTTTTAATGAGGTGAGAATCAACGATGCACATATCCGCGGACTTCATGCCCAACTTTACAAACCCTCCACTCATGAGCCTGCCAACTATCAGTTCGTAATAGATGCGTTCAAAAAAGAAAAACCAAGTAAGAGAAAAAGAAAACTGGTGCTCAACGTCAAAAAAATAATGGTTGAGAACAACAGCATAACTTACAACGGCAATCATTTCTCCCTGAAACGCCTGTTCTACCGCAAAGGTCACACTGGGCGGCTGGAAGAAATAAAAACCACATTCTCGGCAAAAGACCGAAAAGGACAGCAGCACACCCACCAGTTCAATATTGACCACATAGGCTTCTCTGACGATGTTGCTACCAACCGGTTACTGAATATCCGTGGTATTCAGTACACAACGGATAGCATCAAGGCAAAAGCAGATCTGAAAATGCACTTCCACTACCTCGACATCGACTCGCTTGACGCAACCATTACTAACTTGCAAATAACTGAGCAAAACAGCGGCTACCATCTTACTAACATGATGCTCACGGTTCGTGGAAACAAACAATTGGCTGACATCTACGACCTCTCCTGTCACCTCAAAGGCAACAATAATTTCACAGAAGGCACGCTGAGCCTGAAAAATGCCCATATAGAAAAGGAGAAAAGAATAGACGGCCAGTCCCTGAAAGCGGACTGGACGGTTAAAGAGAAAAAAAGCGATGCAAACCATCATGCCGCTGTGGAGGCTTTCAGCCTGATACCTCAAAAAGACGAGCAGATGTTGACGCTACAAGGCATTGACTATAAGCACAACACCCACAAGCCCCGCAAAAACAGAACCGGTATTCCCGATATCGGAAACCTGCACGTTGAGGGAGACCTGCAGCTGGCATTAAAACAACTTGTGCCAGGTACCACAGAAGTCACTCTAAACCGATGTGAGCTGACCGAAGAATTCTCTGGAATGCACATCACCGACTTGCAACTGAATCTCACTCACAACAAGCAGGCAACCCTTCTGGACGGACTGAAAGTACAAGTGGAGAATCCGCTGATGAAGCTAGACGGCACCCTTCAACTGGACAAGGCTCAATATCAAAAAGAACAACTGGGTACCATAGAACACCTGCAGGCACAATGGAATGCGCCGAACGCCAGGGGTTACAAGACCAACAATCAGGCTCAAATAGAAACGATTTTAGTGCGAAACCAAAATCAAATGTTAAAACTGGACCTTAATGGTCTGCACTATGCCACAGAAAGCCAGCAAAATGGCAACAATAAAACATCTTCAAAAGGATATCCCGATTTGCAGCACCTTGACATGACCGCCCAATTGCACGCCCTACTCGACAAGAACACTCAGGAGGATGTGAAATTAACGGTGACCAACGGTCAGGCCTTCGACCGTATCTCAGGCATGCGCGTAAAAGATCTGCGACTAAAGGTAAATATAAATAATGAACGCACACAAATAAGCCAGTTGTCAACCAACTGGAGCACGCAAGACGCAAAAGGAAAAACCGACAATCATTTCAGCATTGCCGACCTCAATATCAAAAACCTTAGCAACCAACAATTAATAACTCTAAAAGGCGTTCAATTCACCAATAACAACCATCAGCCACGGAAAAAGTCTGAAGGCAGCACACCAACCCTCGATACTGGACATCTCAATATCACAGGTAACCTACAGATGTTGTTAAACAACTTTGGCAAAGACTCGATAGACGTTGTGTTGACCCACCTTGATGCCAAAGAGAAAGAGTCAGGGTTAAACATTGGCGGCTTAAAGGTGGCCATTAAAAGTGGTCTGAAAAAAACCAACCTCAACGGGATTCATGGGAACCTCACCTGGGGCGACTATGATGCCAATTTCCAGATGAACCTGAAGACTGATAAAAAGACTAAAGCCATTGAAGTTAACGCATTGGAAGCCCAGCTGTTTAACCGTCTCAAAGATAAGCACATAAATTGTTCTCTCAATAAACTCAATCTGAATAAAGATTACACAGGAGCAGCAAGCAATCTGCTATTGAAGTGGAACAGCCTAACCAGAAAAGGATGGGTGGACAATACGGTCAGTATCAATAATCTAAGCATGAAGCAGCGGAAATACGACAAGCTATTGGATATCGGTGGTTTGCGATTTGCCACAAACAACCACCAGCCACGGAAAAATACGGGAAAGCCCAAACGTGGTTTCTTTGACGCCAAGCATCTTGACCTCCATTCAAACATGACTTTCATTGTGAAAAAGATGAGCAAAGACGGAGTGACAGCATCGCTCACGAAATGCAACATCACAGACGAAGTGGCTGGCATCAACGTCAAGTCGCTCCTGTTTGATGCCGACATTCAGAAAGACAAAGCTGAACTGAAAAACATACGATTCCGTCTACCTAATTCAGAACTGACGGCTCCCGAAGCATATTTCCAACTGCCAAATAAACGCAAGGGAATACCTCTTCATTATGAAGCGAGTCAAGTGGAAGGCACCGTATTGCTACAAGACATCTCATGTACCTTTGCTCCTATCCTTAGGGGGTTCACCCTTCCACTCCATATCAGAACAAAGGTAAGCGGAACCAACGATGACATGTCGTTCGACAATATCGAGGTTAACACAATTGATGAGCAGCTGAAGATATGGGCAGTTGGTAACATCACGGACATGAAGGATAAATATTCTTTGATCGTGCGATTCGACGTTGACAGCATGCGAGCCATCGGAAACTCCAAAGAGAGGATTATCAACCTCTTTCCCGTAAAGAAGCTGATGATGGAACAGGTGGAAGCCCTGGGTGACATTAGTTACAGGGGTAATTTCCAAATACGATGGAAAAAAGAGGAATTCTTCGGAAGGCTCAATTCTTCTGTGGGTCCGATTGACTTTAATTTCGGTCTCGACGAAAAGAACAAATACTTGGCGGGTAATCTCATCACAGACTCTCTCAAGTTTGGAGAAGTATTCGGAGTGAAGAGCGTGAACTTCATGGCCTTCAAAGGCAACTTCATGGTTGACATTGCCAAAGCCCGAACAGCAGCCATGCGAACCATGCGCAATGGAAAACTCCCTATCGGCGTGGCTAATTTGGATGTCATAGAAGCCCGCTATCGTATCATCCACATCAAGAATCTCCATGCTAACATTAGTTCCGATGGAGCTGTTGCCAAAGGTCGTTTTGAAGGCGACGGTAAGTATATCGACTTGATTGGAAAGTTTGCCTTCATGCGCACAGGCACTAAAAAGAAACTGCGTTTCCGCCCAGGAATCCGTTTCCACAAACGACATGAAACCTATCAGATACAACGTCAGCAACTAGAGAATCAGATACAAGAAAACAAGACACCTATCAGTTACGTATATCTCGACAGGTATGAAATGCCGAAACTGTTCAAATAAGGGCTCGTTTCCATTCTTTTGCACACAATCAAAATCAAACTATATGACAGAGAAAGAAAAAATGCTCAGCGGAAAGATGTATTGCGCCTTAGATCCTCAACTTCTTGAAGAACTCAACAAGACTAAGGATATCATCTGGGAATACAATAACCTGCGTCCCAGTGAGTTAGACAAACGGCGGCAATTATTAAAGAACCTATTGGGGGCTTGCGATAACGAAGTGCTCATCAACCAGCCTTTCTATTGCGACTATGGTACCCATATCCGCGTAGGCAGAAGTTTCTTTGCCAATTTCAATTTCACCGTACTCGATGAAGCCTACGTCACTATAGGCGATGATTGTTTTGTAGGCCCTAATGTGAGTATCTATACTGCTTGCCACGATACCGATCCCCAGAAGCGCAACAGTCGAGAAGAATGGGCAGAACCCGTAACCATTGGTGACAATGTGTGGATTGGCGGCAACACAACTATTCTTCCTGGTGTTACCATCGGCAGCAACGTCACCATTGGTGCAGGCAGCGTCGTGGTGAAAGACATTCCCGATAATTGCGTTGCCGTAGGCAATCCTGCACGGGTCATAAAGGAAATCTTAACTTAGGGAGCCGGAGGAGGCGGTGCCCCGTGACTGGATGGCTCCATACGGCTAGGTCTCATCATATAATAATGTGCGGGAAAGGCAGGTGTTTCCATCAGTTCTACATTCACCTGGAAACTCATCGTAGGATTCACATTATATTTAACAGCCGCTCCGATACGGTCACCCACATATCCCATGCCATAATAAAGGGGCATTGGGAGATGATTTTTCACTAATGATTTCTGCCCATAAAGATACGCCTCCCAATGTTCATTGAAACGATAACCCAGAACAGCACTAATGCCCGCATCGCGATAAGTATCATGAGCAAAAAAGGTGTTGTTGAAATAGCCACCCACAGCCAGCGATAGCCTATTACTTAATGGCACGGCATACATTAATGAGAAATCCTGAGAAAAGCCTGTCCCTAAATATCTGCTACCTCCCCACGAGCCAAATACAGAAGCGCCCAGATTCATATTCAGTCCTTCATGGAGATTCCAACTATGGTAACCACCCCAGAAATTGTAAGGATACATATTGATAGGTACTTGACCGTAATTGTTCAGCAGGGGTAGATGCAACGTATCCATTGGCAATGCATCCACGCGTGATTTCAGGTCAGAGTTGAACTCCATCGTGGGTGCAATTGTTCGTAGAGCAGGCAGTTCCTCGACCCTGCTCTCCATCTGTGCACTAGCTGTAATTGTCAGCAGTACAGTTACCAATATAGATAAGATGCGTTTCATCCTGGGCAAAAATAATATATTCCCCATGTCCTACCAAATTTCTTAAGTTTCTTTATTCTTTTTAAGGTCTTTAAAGTCATTAAGTTCCTTAAAGTCTTGCTGAGGAAAAGTCCGCTCCATAGCTGTGTAGAAGGTAAAGGCGAACTCAGGATTCATAGTTTCAAAGCGTGTTATCATTTCTTTCATGTCTGAACGGCGGGAAGCATCCTCGTAAGGGCATTTTCTTTCCTGCTGGCGATAACCACGTAACTTCGCAAATGTCAGGACCTCTTTTTCACGCAACAGACAGAGGGGACGGATGAGCTCCACGGGAAACTTTTCCATATGCAATCGGGGAGGCATTGTGTGAAAGTTACCTTCAAACGTTAGATTCATCAAGGCTGTTTGCATCAGGTCATCCCGATGATGCCCTAAAGCAATCTTGTTACAACCTAAATCTTGAGCAGCCTTAAATAGCACTTTTCTCCGGTTCCAAGAACATAGAAAACAATGTGTACGGCGCTCATCGGTAGTCTCATCGAATTCCGTATCAAAGATATGTAGTTTCACACCCAGCGATTCAGCGAAATCCTGCAAATAAGTCTCATCATTTTTGTAAGGAATATTACGCATTTTCACGAATGCCGCCTCTACTGTAAACTTAGGCTTGAACACTCGGGAGCGCAACGCCAACAATTCAAGCAGAACCATAGAGTCCTTGCCACCTGAGAGCCCAACAAGCACATGGTCGCCATCCTCAATCAGCTCATAGCGTTTCAAGGCTTGCTCAAACTGTTTCTTCACAAATTGTTCAATGTTCATACCGTGCAAAGGTAATAAAAAATTTGGAGGATATCAATAAAATCCCTATCTTTGCCGAAAATATATTTTTAATTATGAGAAAGTTATTCGGATCTTTGATGGTATTGTTGGGACTGAATGCCAATACAGCCTGTAGCCAGCAGATGTATAAAGACGCAAATGTCGAGGATTTTGCAAAACTCACCGATAGTGCGGGTGTACAGATTTTAGACGTCCGCACCGCTGAAGAATATATCGCCGGACACCTATCCGAGGCTCTCAACATTGATGTAAAACAGTCTTATTTCAAAGAAGAAGCTCTGAAACAGTTAGACAAGAATCGCAAAGTGGCTGTTTATTGCCGTAGTGGGCGCCGTTCGGCCCATGCGGCAAGTATTCTCGCTGAAGACGGATTTCAGGTGATTAATCTGGAAGGCGGTATTCTCGCATGGCAAAAAGCTGGTAAGGAAGTGACAACCGAAACGAAAGAGATTGACACCTTCACAACAAAAAGCGGTAAGACTATCAAGTTCTATACTCTCATGCATGCGAGCATACGCATCGTTTTTGAGGGTAAGGAAATTGAGATTGATCCTGTTCGGAAACTTGGAAACCGAACGATAGATTACACAACTGTGCCCAAGGCCGACTATATCTTCGTGACTCATGAGCATGGTGATCATTTCGACAAAGAGGCCATTGCCACCCTCACTAACGACAAAACCCAGTTCATCACCAATACCCGTTGTGCAGGAATGATTGGTTATGGCAAGGTTATGAAGAATGGCGACCAGTTGCAAGTAGATGATATCCATGTAGAAGCTGTTCCCGCTTACAACATCACCGAAGACCATCAACAGTTCCATCCAAAAGGACGCGATAATGGCTATGTACTCACCATCGACGGATTGCGCATCTATATCGCTGGAGATACTGAAGATATTCCCGAGATGGCTTCGCTGAAAGACATCGATATTGCTTTCCTGCCCTGCAACCAGCCTTACACCATGACCACGGATCAGTTACAGCGTGCCGCCCGTGTATTTAAGCCCCGCGTTCTCTTCCCCTACCATTACAGCCAGACCGATCTCCGTCCCGCTGTAGAACAGTTGCAGAAGGAAGGCATGGATGTGCGTGTACGTCATTATGAATAACTTAAATAAGTATAATGGCTGACACTCTGAATATCGTCATTTTCGTTACTGTTATTGCAATCATAGCAGTCTGGTTTCGCTCGCGTGAAGACAAGCTGAAAGAGACCATTGCGTCTCAAGTTCGTCAAGCAGAAGAAACTTTAGCGAAAAAGAATCCTTACGAGGGTATGTCGCGGAAGACATTGCTGATGACTGTACTACAGGAAATCAACTGTCAGCCAGAAGAAAGTAAGGACGATCCGGAACGCATTATTGTGGCTTATCAAGGAGAGCACTTTATCATCGATTATGCGGAGGAAAGCAAATACATCAGTATTCACGATGTATGGTGGTATAACGCGCCTCTTGATGATATCGAGCAGCTTTCAAATATCCGAAAAGTGGTGAACGCTTGCAACTTCGATAATCATACGACGCTAATCTATACTATCAATACCGAGGAAAATGTGATTGGTGTCCATACACGTCAGAGTATGGTTTTTCTGCCTGAAATCCCTAACCTGAAAGATTATCTTGCATCCCAATTTATGGACTCCTTCCGCCAACATCAGAATTTTTTCACACGCCTGAATGCACTTAAAGGTGAAGCTGTTCCAAAGGAAACATAATATTTTAAATCAAGACAAGCCCCATATTATCTTACTCATTAGAAACTTAAACATGAACTTTTTTAAAGCATTGTTCGGCGGCAAAGAAGAAAGCCCTGAAGAGAAAAGACTAGCTGAAGAATTAAAAAACTTCGACATCTTGAAATACGATGGAGTGAAAGCCTTGAAAACAGGACAATGGGAACAGGCTATCCGATGCCTGAACCATGCTATTTCCATCAAGGAAGACCTTGAATGCCGCGACTATTTGTCACAGGCACTTCTTCAAAACAACGAACTCACCGCTTCCTATGAGCAGTTACAGAAATTGCAGGAGGCAGAACCCGAGAACCAGGGCATTTTGCTGAGAATGGCTCAAGTGGCTTTCTTAATGGAAGATTATGGGGCCATGGCTTCCTCTTGTGAGAAAGCGCTGCTCATCTCTCAGGATAATCCGGAGATTTACTATCTGTATGGCCGTGCTTGTCTTGGTCAGGAAGACCTCACCAATGCTTTAGCTATGTACACTAAGGCTATCTCTATCAACGAGAATTATGCTGATGCCTATCTCATGCGGGCAAATGTATTGTTGGAAAAAGGTGAAGTGGAAGATGCCGACAAAGATAGCGAATGGCTGATGGAACGTGCACCGGAAGTAGAGGACGTTCTTCTTCTGAAAGCAAAAGTGGAGATAGCCAAGGGAGAGTTGGCTAAGGCCCTTTCATTTTATAATAAGGTAATTGAACAAAACCCGTTCTCTATTGATGGCTATAGCGAAAGAGCGAAACTCAAGATGCAAATGGACGATCAGCAAGGAGCAGCTGAGGATCTTGCCAAACTGAAGGACATCAACCCTGATTCGATGGAGGAGAATCTGGAGGAGAAGATGAATGAGGCATATAAAAATGCCAATCCATACGGATTCTAAGAGAATGACAGCATAGGTAAATAATCAGAAATGTAAGGTTAATTGCAAAAAAAGTTGCAAAAAGTTTGTAGGAATCAAAATATTGTTATACATTTGCAACCAAATTAAAAATTTAAAAGAGTTATGAATAAGTCATACGCATCTTTTTATTACTTTTATTTTTACTTTACAGGAATCTGTGAAGCGGGAAGTTGCGTATAATGTTCAACTTATAGACTAAGGTTATCAGAATAGATACAGTAAGGTCCCGCTTCATAACAATGAGGTGGGACTTTTTAATAGCCTGATACCTGGTTAGCTGAAAAAAAAGAAACAACAAAAATATGAAAAGAATAGCCATACAAGGAGAGCTCGGATCGTTCCACGACATCGCAGCACATCAGTATTTCGAAGGTGAACAGATACAGCTGATTTGCTGTTCCACTTTTGAGCAGGTGTTTGAGAACATCAAGCGCGACCCTACTTGCATCGGTATGACAGCCATCGAGAATACCATTGCTGGAAGTCTGCTCCACAACTACGAACTGTTGCGCGATTCAGGCACTTGCGTGGTGGGTGAGCACAAACTACACATCTCGCATTGCATCTGTTGTCTACCGGAAGACAACTGGGACACCATTACTGAAGTCCACTCCCACCCGGTAGCGCTGATGCAATGCCGCCAGTATCTGAGCAACCATCCTACTTTGAAGGCCGTGGAAACTGAGGATACAGCTGGAGCCGCACAATTTATCCACGAACATCAGTTGCGGGGAACTGCGGCTATCTGCCATGCTGAGGCAGCACGTATGAACGGGATGAAGATTTTAGAAAACAACATTGAGGACAATAAGCACAACTTCACGCGCTTCCTTGTGGAATGCGACCCCCGAAAGGCTGATTTCCTTCGTCCCATCGACAAGACCAATAAAGCGTCTTTGGTGTTCTCTTTGCCTCACGAGGAAGGTTCGCTCTCGCAGGTACTAAGTATTCTGAGTTTCTACAAAATAAATCTCACAAAGATTCAGTCGCTACCTATCATCGGACATGAATGGGAATACTTGTTTTACATCGATGTAATGTATGACAACATCACCCGCTACCGCCAGTCGATAGATGCTATTATGCCATTAACAAGAGAACTTAAAATTTTAGGAGAATATCAAGATGGAAAACAATCTGCCTAACATACAACCGGCTGAAAGACTCAGCCTTGTGCAGGAATATTATTTTAGTCGCAAACTGAAGGAAGTAGCTCAACTCAATGCCGAAGGTAAGGACATCGTGAGCCTTGCTATCGGAAGTCCAGACATGCCTCCTTCACAGCGCACCATCGACAAACTTTGTCAAGTAGCCAATGATTCCAATGCCCATGGCTATCAGCCCACGATGGGAACACCCGAGTTGCGCAATGCCATGGCCTCATTTTATCAGAAATGGTACTGTGTAGAACTGGATCCCAAAACGGAAATCCAGCCACTCATTGGCTCAAAAGAAGGTATCCTGCACACAACATTAGCATTTGTCAATCCCGGCGATGAGGTGTTGGTACCCAATCCCGGCTACCCCACCTACACTTCTTTATCAAAGATTCTCGGTGCCAAGGTGGTGAACTACGACCTGTTGGAAGATAACGGATGGCAGCCCGATTTCGAGGGGTTGGAAAAGATGGACCTTTCGCATGTGAAACTGATGTGGACAAATTATCCTAATATGCCTACCGGTGGAGCAGCCCGAATGGAAACTTACGAGCGTTTGGTAGCTTTCGCTAAAAGGCATGGCATCGTAGTAGTGAACGATAATCCCTACTCTTTCATTCTTAATGAGAAACCACTTTCCCTGTTGCAAGTGCCTGGAGCCAAAGATTGCTGCATTGAGTTCAACTCCATGTCAAAGAGCCACAATATGCCTGGATGGCGTGTAGGCATGTGTTGCACGAATGCCACCTTTATCTCATGGATTCTGAAAATCAAAAGTAACATCGACAGCGGCACTTTCCGTGGCATTCAGTTAGCTGCCGCAGAAGCCCTGCAAAACAATGATGCAGAGTGGCATCATGAGGCTAATATCAATACGTATCTGCGTCGCCGACAAATTGCAGAGGAGATTATGACTACACTTGGCTGCACGTTCGACAAGAATCAGGTGGGTATGTTCCTCTGGGGGAAGATTCCCGAGGAATACCAAAATGTTGAAGACCTCACTGAACGCGTACTCCATGAAGCTCGTGTCTTTATCACTCCTGGCTTTATCTTTGGATCCAACGGAGAACGCTATATCCGCATCTCACTATGTGCCAAAGACGACAAGATTCGCGAAGCCCTCCGCAGAATAAATGTATTAGAATGGTAGCCGAATAGCCGAATAACCAGATAGCCCTTTTAAAAGATTTAAAAAATACAAAGCAATATGGAACTTGAATTAGAAAAACTCAATCTTCCCAGTGACAATGTCCGTCCATTCGTAATTGCCGGCCCCTGTTCGGCAGAAACCGAAGAACAATTGATGACAACTGCTAAGCAACTTGCCACTTTAGGCTGCCATAACTTCCGTGCAGGCATCTGGAAGCCCCGTACGAAGCCTGGTGGTTTCGAAGGCCATGGCGAGAAAGCACTGCCTTGGATGCAGCAAGTTAAGAAAGAAACAGGTATGCTCGTTTCAACCGAAGTGGCCACTCCCGAACATGTGGAACTGGCATTAAAATATGGTATTGATATTCTTTGGATCGGTGCACGTACCACGGCCAATCCCTTCGCAATGCAGGCACTTGCTGACGCCTTGAAGGGTGTTGATGTTCCTGTTTTCGTAAAGAATCCCGTCAACCCAGATTTGGAACTCTGGATTGGTGCTCTTTTACGTCTTAATGGTGCTGGTGTGAAGAAACTCGGAGCCATTCATCGTGGTTTCTCCAGCTACGACAAGACCATCTACCGCAACCTTCCCATGTGGCAGATTCCCATTGAGCTCCGCCGCCGTATTCCCGAACTGCCTATCATCTGCGACCCGTCTCATATTGGTGGTCGTCGTGATCTCATCGCACCTCTATGCCAACAGGCAATGGACCTCGGTGCAGATGGTCTGATAGTGGAAAGCCATTGTGATCCCGACAGTGCCTGGAGTGATGCCAAACAACAAGTAACTCCCGATGTACTCGACTACATCCTCTCACTGCTTGTGATTCGTGACGAAACCACTACTACAGAAGGTATCAGCCAGCTTCGTAAACAGATTGACCAGATAGATAATGCCATCATGGATATTCTTTCCAAAAGGATGCGCGTCTGCCGTGAAATCGGACAGTATAAGAAAGAACACAACATGACCGTACTGCAGGCTAAACGTTACAATGAGATTCTCGACAAGCGCGGTGCACAAGGCGTACTCTGCGGAATGGATGCTGAATTCATCAAAACTATTTACGAAGCTATTCACCAAGAATCAGTTCGGCAGCAGATAGAAATAATAAATAAATAACACGATGAAAATTCTGATTTTGGGTGCAGGAAAGATGGGAAGTTTCTTCATCGACCTGCTCAGTTTCGAACACGAAGTGGCTGTTTATGAGCGCGACCCCAAGCGACTCCGTTTTACCTATAACACATTGCGCTTCACTAAACTCGAAGAAATCGACGAGTTCAAGCCTGAGCTCTGTATCAATGCTGTGACGGTAAAATACACTATTCCTGCTTTTCAGGAAGTGATACCCCATCTTCCCAAAGAGTGTATCCTCAGCGATATCTCATCCGTGAAGACGGGCCTAAAAGAGTTCTATGAAACTACAGGCATGCATTACGTAAGCTCTCACCCTATGTTTGGTCCCACATTCGCCAATCTGAATCAACTTTCAGAGGAAAACGCTATTATCATCAACGAGGGCGACTTCATTGGACGCATTTTCTTCAAGGACCTTTACACCCGTCTAGGACTTAATATCTATGAATACAGTTTCGAGGAACACGACCGCACGGTAGCTTACTCGCTCTCCATCCCTTTCGTTTCCACGTTTGTCTTTGCGGCTGTCATGAAGCATCAGGATGCACCGGGAACCACCTTCAAGCGCCACATGCGCATCGCCAAGGGTGTGCTCAACGAGGATGACTACCTGTTGCAGGAAGTGCTCTTCAATCCCTATACTTCCGAGAACGTAGCTCAGATACGTACGGAGTTGAAGGAACTATTAGAAATCATCGACAACAAGGACGCTGATGGTATGAAAAGATACCTTACGAAAATACGCAACAATGTAAGGCGCGACATTGAGATAAAGAAATAAAACAAGGGCTGTGTCATGAAGATGATGCAGCCCTTATTGTTTGCCCAAATCTTAACTAATCCTAAAAGACGGGAATCCTATTTAAACAAAGGGGCATTTTTTACGTCAAAAAACTGAAAGTTTTTATCACTCATGAAATACATCGCACAAACATTCATTTGGGTACTGGCAGGTATGCTTCTCCTTTCGTGTACGGAGAAAGGCAAACGCCCTGAATCGAAGCCCAATTACAAAACCATGAAAGTAGAACGCTCCACGCAAACTTTAAAAAGCCGTTACACCGCCCGACTCACGGGTAGGCAGATTGTGGAGGTACGTCCGCAAATCAGCGGAAACATCATGCGCATCTGCATCAATGAAGGCGACAAGGTGCATAAAGGACAGCCACTCTTCATCATCGACCAGGTTCCCTATCGTGCAGCCCTGCAGGTAGCGACCGCCAATGTGGAGAGTGCGAAAGCCCGTCTGGCCACGGCACAATTGAACATGGAGAGTGCCCGTGCGTTGGAAAACAGCAAAGTGGTGTCCGATTTCGAAGTGAAAACTCAGCAGAATGCCCTGCAGGAGGCACGGGCAGCCCTTTCATTGGCAAAAGCCCAAGAACTCAATGCCCGCAACAACCTCTCCTACACCGTGGTGCGTAGTGCGATGAACGGTGTGGCTGGCATGATTCCCTATCATGTAGGTGCCCTGGTGAGCAGCTCCATTTCCGAGCCATTGGTCACCATCTCCGATGACAGCGAGATCTACGCCTATTTCAGCATCACAGAGAACCAGAGCATTGACCTGTTGCAGCAATATGGAACCATGAGCAATTTCATCAAGCAGACACCTTCCGTAGAACTGTTGATGAGCAATGGAAAGCCTTACGGCCATTTGGGAAGAATCGATGCTGTCAGCGGTATCGTGGATGACAACACGGGAGCCGTACGCATACGAGCCACCTTCCCCAACAACGAACATCTGCTCCACAACGGCGGCAATGCGCAGGTGGTCATCTCTTCCGTACAGAATGACTGCATCGTAATTCCGCAGTCTGCCACCTATGAACTTCAGAACCGTGTCTTCGTCTATCGGATTGTGGACGGCAAGACAAAATCCACACCCGTGGAGGTCTTCCGCCTGAACAATGGTTCCGACTATGTTGTGACGGGCGGACTGAAACCAGGTGACATCATCGTGGCAGAAGGCGCCGGACTCGTGAAAGACGGTGTAGAAATAAAGGTAAAAAAGTAAAAAGGTAATGCAAGTAAGGACATTTATTGATCGCCCCATACTCGCTGGAGTCATCTCCGTACTGCTGGTGCTTATCGGACTCATCGGACTCTCACGTCTGGCTCTTGAACAGTTTCCCGAGATAGCGCCTCCTACCGTACGTGTGAATGCCAACTACACCGGTGCCAATGCCGCCACCGTGCAGAAAAGTGTGGTGGTGGTGCTCGAAGAGGCAATCAACGGCGTGGAAGGTATGATGTACATGCAGTCCACCGCCTCCAATACGGGTTCCGCCAATGTAAGCATCTTTTTCCGACAGGGTACCGATCCCGATATGGCTATGGTTAACGTGCAGAACCGTGTGGCAACGGTGTTGGGCCGGTTGCCAAGTGATGTGACAAAGTCGGGCGTCAACGTTCGCAAACGACAGTCCACCAATATCAAGCAGTTGGCACTCTATTCACCCGACGACTCCTTCGACCGCAACTTCCTAGCCAACTATACTAAAATCAACATCGAACCCGTGCTTTCCCGTATTCAGGGTGTGGGCGACGTGAATGTGATTGGTGCCGACTATTCCATGCGTATCTGGCTCGACCCTCTGAAAATGGCGCAATATGGTCTTTCGCCTTCCGATATCAATACCGTTTTGGGTGAGCAGAATATCGAAGCTGCTACTGGAACACTAGGTGCCGATTCGAAGACCACCTTCCAATATGTGCTGAAATATCGCGGTCAATACGAGGAGGAGCAGGACTACGAAAATATGGTTATCAAGGCTCTTCCCAATGGTGATGTGCTACGCATCAAGGATGTGGCAAGGGTGGAATTGGGTTCTGTGAACTACAACTTCATCGGTGAGACCAACGGACATCCCGGTGTGAACATTATGATTAATCAGATAAGTGGTTCAAATGCCAACGAGATTATCAAGGCTGTGGATCGCGAGGTGGAGGAAATACGCAAGAGTCTGCCGCCAGGCATCGTCATCGAAGACCTGGAGAGCAAGAAAGACTTCCTCGACGCTTCCATCAAAAGTGTGGTGGAAACGCTGTTGGAAGCCCTTCTGCTTGTGATTCTCGTAGTGTATGTCTTCTTACAGAGCATGCGCTCCACATTTATTCCTTCCGTAGCCATCATCGTTTCACTAATCGGCACTTTTGCCTTCATTTATGCAATTGGTTTCTCCCTCAATATGCTTACTCTCTTTGCCCTAGTACTTGTCATCGGAACGGTGGTGGACGATGCAATTGTGGTGGTAGAAGCTGTACAGGCAAAGTTTGACGACGGCGAACAAGACCCCTATAAGGCAACAGTAGGGGCTATGGGCGGTATTACGTCTGCCCTTATCACTACGACACTGGTGTTTATGGCGGTGTTTATTCCCGTCAGTTTCTTAGGAGGCGTTACGGGTAAGTTCTATACTCAATTCGGTCTGACGATGGCTATTGCCGTGGCTATTTCATGTATCAACGCCCTCACACTGAGTCCTGCCCTTTGTGCACTTATTATGACACCCCATGCACAAGATGGAGATAAACTCTCGTTCTCCAGCCGATTCCATTTGGCTTTCGACTCGGCTTTCCAGCGCTTAATTGCCAAATACAAAGGAGCAGTGGAAGTTCTTTTCCGTCACCGCTGGCTTTCATTCGTTCTGGTGATTGTGGCCATTGGCGGACTCTCGCTACTAATGAAAACCACAAAAACTGGACTCGTGCCCAGCGAAGACATGGGAACCGTCTTCATCAACGTGCAGACTTCGCCAGGCACCAATTTACAAGAGACCTACAAGATTGTGAAAGAGGTGGAGAAGCGCATTAAAGACATACCCCAATTGCGCATTTATTCGCTTGTGGCAGGTAATAGCACTAGTTTCGAACAGTCGTCCTCTAATGGTAACTTCACGCTGAAACTGAAGAACTGGGACGAGCGTAAGGGAAAGGGCGACGATGTAAATTCCGTGATGGAAGAAATCTACCGTCGCACGGCTGACATTAGCAACGCAAAGATACAAGTGAACACCCAGGCTATGCTCCCTGGTTTCGGACGCATCAACGGTTTCGAGGTTCACGTGCAGGACAAGAAGGGCGGCACCATTGACGATTTGGTGCACTACACCAACCAATTCATCGATGCCCTGAACAAACGCGAGGAAATCAACCGCTGTTATACAAACTTCTCTACGAAGTATCCGCAATACCGGCTCGATGTGGATGCAGCACGCTGCAAACAAAACGGTGTATCCCCATCGGCTGTGCTCCAGACGCTTTCGGGCTATATAGGCGGTTCATATGCCTCTAACTTCAATCGTTTCACCAAACTCTACCGTGTGATGGTTCAGGCATCGCCCGAATTCCGCATGGATGAGCAGTCGCTCAACAATATCTACGTGAAGAGCAGCACTGGCGAAATGTCGCCTATTGGACAGTACATCACGCTTACACGCATCTACGGCTCAGAAACCCTTTCACGCTTCAACCTCTTCCCCTCCATCATGCTCGGAGGCGCTGCCGCTGACGGCTACAGCACGGGTCAGGTGATTGAAGCCATCGAAGAGACGGCCGCCGAAGTGCTGCCCGAAGGCTACGGTTTCGAATACGGTGGAATGACACGCGAAGAAGCCTCGGCAAAGGGCAACACGTGGATGGTCTTCCTGCTCTGCATCGTGTTTGTCTATCTCATTCTTTGTGCTCTCTACGAGAGCATGTTCATCCCACTAGCTGTGATTCTCAGTGTGCCCTTCGGACTGGCAGGTTCCTTTGTTTTCGCAAAGATATGGGGACTGGAGAACAACATCTACATGCAGACTGGATTGATCATGCTTATCGGACTCTTGGCCAAAACTGCTATCCTGCTCACGGAATTTGCCTCTACCCGCCGTCGTGAAGGTATGAGCATTACTGAAGCTGCTGTCTCTGCAGCCAAAGCCCGTCTGCGTCCCATCCTAATGACGTCTCTCACGATGGTCTTCGGACTGCTGCCGCTTGCTTTTTCCACAGGCGTAGGTGCCAACGGAAACCGTTCGCTGGGCGTAGGCACAATCGGTGGAATGCTCATTGGCACTATCGCCCTTTTGTTTATCGTGCCAGCCCTCTTCATCATCTTCCAGAAGATTGAGGAGAAAGTCATGCGAAAAAAACTGAAACGAACTTGATATAAACTCATGACCATCAGCACAATCTTACTAGCTACTCTGTTTACATTCGTAGAACTGAATTGCGAGAACCTCTTCGACTATTTGCACGATGAGGGCAAGGAGGATATGGAATGGACGCCCGAAAGTACCCGCCACTGGAATCAGAAGCGCTATTGGCGGAAGGTTAACTACATCGGGCAGGAAATCATTTCATGCGGAGAATCCCATACGCAAGCGAATGCCAGTTGGCAGTTGCCTGACCTGGTTGCTTTATGTGAAGTTGAGAACGACTCGACTCTCAAGGATTTAACGAAACGTTCACCCCTCTCAAATGCAGGTTATGAATATCTCGTCACGCATAGTCCTGACCTCCGCGGCATCGATGTCGCCCTACTTTATACCCCTTACTCTTTCCGGTTGATTCAAAGCTATCCGCTGAGGGTAACTCCATTGAAGGATATGCGCCCCACCCGTGACATTCTCTATGCCTGCGGAGAGATCATCAATGGGGACACACTTCATGTTTTCGTGGTACATGCCCCCAGCAGATTTGGTGGTGAACGGACTACCCGTCCTAATCGCATAGTTGTTGGTGAACGCCTAGTAGCCTCCATCGACTCCATCCGAAACCTATACAACTCACCCCTTATCGTCGTGGCAGGTGATTTTAATGATGCCGCTAACGATCCTTTACCAACTTATCTTAGTGAACATGACCTTTATAATATTTCCAAGGGAAGCACTGGAAGTCACGGTGCTCAGGGCACTTATAAATATCAGGGCAGATGGGAAAGCATCGACCATATTCTAGTTAGCGAAAACTTGCTATCCATGTTTCAGGAGTGCCATATCAACGATGCAGAATTTCTTTTGGAAGAGGACAAAAAATACGGTGGAGTTCAGCCCCACCGTAATTATAATGGTTTGCGCTATCAGAAAGGATATAGTGACCATTTGCCGCTAGTAGCGCGGTTCAAGTTCTAGGTCTCAAGAATCTGCAGAATTCTTTCAGCCGTACGCCCATCCCACCGATCTGGCAAATCACCGTGTTTCCAGTTTCCAGCAACCATCTCAGCCACCTTATTTCCTAACAGTTCTGTATCCGCACCTACCAACACATTCGTACCTACTTTCACTGTCTCGATATGCTCCGTATAACTATTGAGCGTAATGCATGGCACATGATTGAATGTAGCTTCTTCGGCAACATTTCCGCTGTCGGTAATAACCCCCCGTGCATTGGCCGTCAGATAGCCGAATTCCAAGTATGGTAGGGAGGAATGATATGTGATGAGTGATGAGTGATAAGTAATAAGTGATGAATTATGGCGGATAAAAGCAACCACTGGCACTTCACTGGCATTCTCAGCAATCACTTTCAGCATTCTTTCCAAGTTTTCCTTATCATTCAGCAATGCTTTCCGGTTGATAGTCAGTACGAAATACTTTCCTTCCTCGAGTTGCAGTTCATCCATGAGTGCAGGACGCATCCAACGGTTGTGACAGAAACGGAGATTGTCGATGAGAATGTTCCCCACCATATACACCTTGTTCTGCGAAACGCCTTCGGTATTGGTGCGACTGCTTGATGAGATACCAGCCGTAAACAACAAGTCGGAAAGTCCGTCAATCACCAGACGGTTGACTTCCTTGGGCATGGTGATGTCGAACGAACGGGTTCCGGCAACAAGATGTGCCAGACGAATACCACGCTTTTTAGTCACAATAGCCGCTGCCATTGTGGAAGCCAAGTCGTCGACGACAATGACCACATCTGCTGGATACTTATCGAGATACTGGTCAAAGGCCCCCATCACCCTCCCGGTTATTTCGTTCAGACTTTGACTGTCAACTCCCAGGAACACATCAGGACGCGAAATCTGGAGATCATCGAAAAGTGATGCTTCCAGTGTAGGATCATCCTCACAGCCGGCATAGACCAGCTGACAATGATGAAAATCCCTGTCCTTCAAAGCCCTGAGCAATGGAGCCACCTTAATGAAATTGGGCCGTGCTCCACATACTATACATATATTCATTATTTCACGATTATTTTGTAGACAGAGATGTAGAGACACAGAGGCCAGGAGAATATAATAAAAACGAAAAACTCCGTGTCTCTATGTCTCTGTGTACTAATTAATATTATTCACTCTTGAACAAATCCTTGATGCCACCGATAGAGCCCATGAGGTTCGTAGCTTCGTATGGCAGATAGACAGTCTTCGTAGTATTACCCTTGGCCAGTTCTTCCATCATTGTGATATACTTCTGGGCCAACAGATAGCTGGCAGGATTCGAACTCTTGCCGACTGCCTCAGTAATCTTCTCAATGGCAATAGCCTCAGCTTCGGCCTTGCGGATACGGGCCTGGGCCTCACCTTCAGCAGTCAGGATGGCCTGCTGCTTGGCGGCTTCGGCACGGTTAATCATAGCCGTCTTCTCACCTTCAGACGACAGAATCTCTGCGGCCTTCTCACCCTCTGAGGTCAGAATCTGCGCACGCTTGTTACGCTCTGCCTGCATCTGCTTCTCCATGGCGTTAAGCACGCTTGAAGGAGGCGTGATGTCCTGCAGTTCCACACGGTTCACCTTCACGCCCCACTTGTCGGTAGCATCATCGAGCACGGCGCGAAGTTTGGTGTTGATCGTATCGCGTGAGGTCAGTGTCTGGTCGAGTTCCAGTTCGCCGATGATGTTACGCAGAGTTGTCTGCGTCAGTTTCTCGATAGCGTTAGGCAGGTTCGAGATTTCATAGGCGGCCTTGAAGGGGTCCACAATCTGGAAATAGAGAAGCGCGTTGATCTGCATCTGGATATTATCTTTCGTGATCACATTCTGTTTGTCAAAGTCGTAAACCTGTTCACGGAGGTCAATAGTGTTCGAATAGACATAGCGTCCACGGTTCAGTGTGACAATATCTTTGGCGCGGTCGATGAATGGAATGATGAGGTTGATACCAGGCTGCAACGTAGCGTAATACTTACCTAGGCGCTCTACAATCTTCGTTTCGCTCTGAGGAATGATAATAAGACTCTTCTTGACAAGAATCAGCGCCAAGACCACAATAATAATCAATACAATTAATCCAGTGTTAATCTCCATAATTTTTTATAGTTTTAAAAGTTTATAATTTTACGGTAATAATAATACTCTCACGGGAGACAACGGTCACTTTCTTGCCTTTCTCTATAGGCGAACCATCCTCAGTGACAGCCTTCCATACATCGCCATCGATGGCCACGCGTCCGAAACCATCGGCCTCGATGGTCTCCACCACACGTCCTTCACGACCGATAATGGCGTCAGCATTACTCACCCTTTGGTCGTCGTTCTTATGCAGATAGCGCAAGGCTGCAGGACGCACGAAGAAGAGGCTCAACACTGAGCACAAAGCGAAGATGCCCAATTGCCAGTAAACACCGGCACCAACAGCAGCGGCAATGGCCGAGCAGACACCGCCGATAGCAAAACACATGATGAAGAAATCACCGTTCATCAATTCAAGAATCAGGCAAACGACGGCTACCACCGTCCATAGTTGCCACATGTGGTCTGCGAAATACTCTATCATAATCTAATCAATTTAAAAAGTTTACTTCTATCATAATGAAAGGATGAAATCATCCCACTCCTTGGGCGATGCTTTATGTCCGAAAATCTTCTGGTAAAGACGGCTGCGGGTCGATGACACACTCTCCTTGCTATGAGCCGTCAGCGTTGCTATCTCCTTGGGCTGTAAGTGGATCTTAATGAGCAGACTCACGTGGTAATCGTGCTCGTTCATCCGATATAAACTGTAAAGTTTTCCCGTGAACCCCCGAATAGATGCTGTCCACCAGTTCCGTCAGCCGTTTCCAGTCATCCTTGCCCATCGCCTGTCCACGATCAATTAGGTCCTTGATTTTCGCATAGATGTCAGAACCGAAGATGACCGACTCTGCCTGCTGACGCTTCTCATTGTCGATAATGGCGAGCGTATTGGCGTAGTCGAGCTTGGCCTTTCGTTCTTCCAGTTCCAGTTTCAGCATTGAGTTCTCATCACCGAGTTTCTTCAGCAGGTTCTCCAGTTCGGCAATCTTCTTACGGTTGGCCTCGATACTCTGCTCGCTCTGCGCCTCCTGCTCCTCCTTCAACGCGTGCACCTTATTAATACGTTCGCGCAGTTGGAGAATCTTACGCCGGCTGTTGAGGAAGGTCACCACAAAAAGCACTACGTAGATCACACTTGCGATGATGACTAGAAACAACTCGCGGTTGCTCAGCACGAAATTCGATGTCAGGAATTCAATCATAGTGCAAAGATAGAAGAAAAAAGCGAACCCGCCAAAAAAACGCATTCGCAAAAATGTTCATTTTCAGCGTCAGTTCGCAAAAGTTTGCAGTCAGTGCGCAATATTGTACTTCTTCACGTAACGCATGCGTGCAGCCAGCGACATATGAGCGAATTCACGCCATCCCACAGCCCCTTCGCTACAACGTTCCAGATAGTCGCGCTCCCACATGTAACGGTAGGCTTCTATTTCAAACGGATTCAGATAGTACATGGCGCCTTTCATCCTGCGTACATAACCGACTGCCATCAGCGAGAACCATAGGTAGCGCACATAAAAGAGAAACCAACTGTCATAAAGCGACTGTGCCTGGCGCACATGTATCATCTCATGGTTCTTCAATGCGTCGAACTTGCTGTTAAACTTGTCGGCATCCTCCTGTGTTCGGGTGAAGATATGTCCGAAGATAGTGATACCCGTAAAGCCCTTTCTGCACCAGAAACGGCTTACCGAGGCCTCCATGTTTTTCACGCGTGAAGGCCTCGGTGCACGGAAAATCATCATCAGACTATTCAACCGCCGATCTTAAAACTGCTGCCACTCTTCTTGGAAGTCGTTGACTTCTTGGTGGAAGTTGATTTCTTTGTAGTGGTGGTAGCCTTTGGCGTAGAAGCAGCCTTGGCTGCATTATAATACTGCAGGGCCTCGGGCATCTGCTGCTTGATGGCAGCGATACGATTCTCGTTGCTGGGGTGTGAACTCTGCCACTCAGGCACATTGCTTGTTCCCATGCGGCCCCAGAAGTCGATGGCCACTTCAGGATTATAACCTGCCATGGCAGCGAAGATCAGACCCAGATGGTCGGCCTCGCTCTCGTGGTCGCGCGAATAACTCAGGTTACGGAAGCTCAGATATTGCTGGGCAACCTGCACGCCTGCGGAAGTCATCGTAGAGCCTACACCGAGAACCTGTGCCAAAACGGCGCCAGCCTGAAGTCCAGTCTGCTGGTTAAGTTTCTTCTGATACTGCTCAGCCGAATGCATTGCCACAGCGTGAGCTATCTCATGGCCAAGCACGATTGCCAATGCGTCTTCCGTCTGTGTCACGGGCAGCAGTCCCTCATAGACCACGATCTTTCCACCAGGCATACACCAAGCGTTCACTTCCTTGTCCTGCACGAGGTTGAATTCCCACTGATAGCCCTGCAGCTCACTTTCGTAGCCATTCTGCTTCAGATAGGTCTCCACGGCAGCAGCCAGTCGCTTACCTACTCGCTCCACCATAGCGGTGTTTGTGGCGTTGGTCGATTTCTTGGCGGTCTTCATGTAGGTCTGATACTCCTGCAAGGAGAGACTCAGCATCTGTGCATTGTCTGCCACTTTCTGCGTTCTGCCAGTTAGGGGTACAGTGCGGGTTGTACCACAAGCGGCCAGTAGCACTACCAGTGCGGTGGCCAGCATTATTCTTAACTTTCTCATTGTAATTTAGATTTAATATGATTATTTTTCAAGTACGAAAACGTGTCCAAGGATACCAAACGACACATCTTTATCGAGAATTCTGCCCGTGCTGCAGAGACCAAAACTCTTGTAGTCGAGAGTGTTTTGCAGTACGATTTTGGTAAGCGATTTGCCGTCGAGAAAATCATAGCTCTTGTCATCGAGATTGCCCATATAGGCATCCTGAATGGCGTCAATATGCTTCTCTTTCGAAGGATTAGTCAGTGTGCAAGCTCCTGCCAATATAACAAGAATCAGCACTATAGTCAACAACACCTTTTTCATAATACAAATGCTTTTCTGGATGATAAATGGTTTTCTCTGCAAAGATAATACTTTTTTTTTATTCGGTGATAAAAATAAAGTAAAAAATTGTACCTTTGTACCCACAAACAAGCAACAATAAATAGTCATGAAGAAGAACCTTAAAACCGCCACACTTTGCGTGCAGGCAGGATGGGAACCCAAGAACGGTGACCCACGCGTACTGCCCATTATTCAGAGCACAACCTTCAAGTATGATAATTCTGAAGAAATGGCCATGCTTTTCGATCTCAAGAAAGAAGGCTATTTCTATACACGCCTACAGAACCCCACCAACGATGCCGTAGCCAGCAAAATAGCAGCCCTTGAAGGCGGTGTTGGAGCTGTGCTCACCAGCAGTGGACAGGCTGCCAATTTCTTCGCCGTCTTCAATATCTGCGGTGCTGGCGACCACATTGTGACTTCTAATGAAATCTACGGTGGTACTTTCAACCTCTTCGGCGTGACACTTGAGAAACTTGGCATTGAATGCACCTTCGTCAACCCCGAAGCCAGCGAAGAGGAGATTCAAGCTGCCTTCCGTCCTAATACAAAACTGCTTTTCGGTGAGACCATCTCTAACCCCAGCTGCAACGTGCTCGATATTGAGAAGTTCTCACGCATTGCACATAAGAATGGTGTACCTCTAATTATCGACAACACGTTTGCCACACCTGTCAACTGCCGTCCCTTCGAATGGGGCGCCGACATCATCACCCACTCCACCACGAAATACATGGACGGCCACGCAACACAGGTGGGTGGATGCGTCGTTGACAGTGGCAACTTCGACTGGGAGGCACACGCAGAGAAATATCCAGGTCTTACTACGCCTGATGAATCCTACCACGGGCTCACTTATACTAAGGCTTTCGGAAAGATGGCTTACTGCACGAAGATCGTCAGTCAGCTGATGCGCGACCTTGGTTCCATTCCAGCTCCGCAGAATTCATTCCTGCTTAACCTCGGTTTGGAGACGCTCCATTTGCGTATGCCGCAGCATTGCCGCAATGCCCAGCGTGTGGCCGAGTTCCTCTCAAATGATCCCCGTGTGGCATGGGTGAACTATAGTGGCCTGAAAGGTGATGCCAACTACGAGCGTGCTCAGAAATACCTACCCAACGGTTCCTGTGGTGTGATGGCCTTCGGTCTGAAGGGCACCCGCGAGACCGCAATCAAGTTCATGGACTCCTTAGAGCTCATCGCTATCGTCACTCACGTAGCCGATGCCCGCACCTGTGTGCTCCACCCCGCCTCTCATACCCATCGTCAGATGAGTGATGAGCAGTTGTGCGAAGCCGGTGTAGCTCCAGATCTCATCCGCCTCTCCGTAGGCATTGAGGATGTGGAAGACATTCTTGACGACATCCGTCAGGCACTAGATAAGGTTTAAGAAAGGAGCCCCACCCAAATCCTCCCTGCATAGGGAGGACTTTTTTTTGCACACTCATAAGGGACCCAGAAGAGTTCCATGTCTCCTCCTTACGAAGGAGGGGAAGGATGGTTAGGCAACAAAAAGACGCAACACCACAAATTACGATTCCAAACATTATCAGCCATATCTACAACAAAACCAAACAAAATCTTTGCATTTAAATAAAATTTGATTACTTTTGCAGCCGATTTTGTTTTAAAGGAATAGATTAAGGATAATGGTTACATTCACTTTGAGCCTCATTGCCCTCATTCTGGGCTATCTTCTTTACGGCCGTTTCGTGGAAAAAACTTTCGGACCCGACAATCGGGTGACACCCGCCATCGCCAAAGCTGACGGGGTGGATTTCATGGTGCTGCCGTCATGGAAGATTTTCATGATACAGTTCCTTAACATTGCCGGCACAGGCCCCATTTTCGGTGCCATCATGGGAGCGAAATTCGGACCGTCGGCCTATCTTTGGATTGTGTTGGGCTGCATCTTTGCCGGTGCCACCCATGACTATCTGGCAGGAATGATTTCACTGAGGCACAGCGGCATCGGACAACCGGAACTGGTGGGGCGCTATCTCGGGCAAACCACGAAGAAAATTATGCTCGTCTTCACCGTATTCATGCTTATCATGGTAGGTGCCGTGTTTGTCTATAGTCCCGCCATCATCCTGGGCGATATCTGCGGCGAGGACATCCGCTGGATCTATTTCTGGTGTGCGCTAATCTTTGTATATTATCTCATTGCCTCCATCCTGCCCATCAGCAAGATCATCGGGAAAATCTACCCAGTTTTTGCCGTTTCCATGATTTTCATGGCAGCGGCTATGATGGTTGTCCTCTTCGTGAAATGGCCTTCGCTGCCCGAACTGACCGACGGATTGACGCCCATGAACGGCACCCCCATCTTCCCAGCCCTGTTCATCACCATTGCCTGTGGTGCTATCAGCGGTTTTCACGCCACACAGAGTCCATTGATGGCACGCTGCATGAAGAGTGAGCATCTGGGACGCCCTATCTTCTACGGATCTATGATCACGGAAGGCATCGTCGCACTCATATGGGCAACCATCTCTATGTATTTCTTCTATGGAGGCTCGGGTGAAGCCATTCTGGGTCATGTGCCCGAGGCAACCATGTCGGCTCCGAAGGTGGTGACGGTGGTGAGCGAAGGTTGGCTGGGCCTCTTCGGTGGACTTCTAGTGATGCTGGGTGTCGTGGCCGCTCCCATCACCACAGGCGACACTTCGCTGCGATCGGCCAGACTCATTCTCGCTGAATTCTTTCATTTAGAACAAAAGACCGTGCGCAGCCGCCTGTACATCTGCATACCGCTTTTCGCCGCCACGTTCGGACTGCTCTTTTTCAACATCAGTAATGCTGACGGATTCAACATCATCTGGGGCTATTTCGGCTGGGGTAATCAGACCCTTTCCGTCTTCACCCTCTGGGCCATCACCGTCTATCTAGCCCGTAATCGCAAGCCCTACATCATCACACTTCTGCCAGCGCTATTCATGACCGCGGTCTGCACTATGTTCATCCTCGTATCGCCCAACACACTCGGCGCTCCCATGGCTGTTGGTTACACCGTATCTGCCTTGTTTGCCTTCGCGCTGCTAATCTGGTTTATGCTAACGGTGAGAAAGATGCATGACGTGCCGCAGGAATAATTAAAGGTAAAAAGGTAAGCTTTTGCAAAGTTACAACATTGCTTCGGGCTGAAAACCACTTCAGGAATGTCATGGATCGTTATTAGAAGTAAATGGTTGTTATGAAGAGAGGAGTGCGCTTAAATGAAGTGGAAGCAATGCAAAAATGGCGTGGAAGCAATGCAAGAATGGCGTGGAAGCGAGGTTTCATGGGCATTCTTACAATGCTTGAATCCGGGGGACAATTGACGTTCGGATACCTTATTATCACCTAAGTCTTTTCAATAGTTCCACAAGCACCCTCCAGATGTTTTCGATGGTGGATATCTCCACACGCTCTTGAGTGGAATGGGGCTCCAGGATACGGGGTCCAATGGGTATAATCTGAATGCCAGGAAAACGCTCCACAAAATAACCCATCTCCATCACAAAATGCATCTCTACTAACCGAGGGCGAAAACCGAGCACATCCTCGAAGGTCTGCTCCACCAAATGTATGAAAGGACTGTCGGTGCACTCCTGCCAGGCTGGCGTTGACATCACGATTTCGGATGTGCCACCGATTCTTGCTATCTCACCAGCAATGTCTTTCCCTATCTGCACCATTCTACTGTTGATAAAAGAACGGGTATGAGTTGTGACATAGAAATGGTCTTCCCTTGTGCGGATAACGCCAATGTTGTTTGAGGTCTCCACCGTACCCTCCATTCGTTCACTCATTTTAATGACGCCGTAAGGAATCCTGTCAATAGCTTGGATAAGGGCAACGACGGATTTTCGGTCGATGCAAGACGCTGGTTGTTCACAATCCAGAACACCATTTACGGGCAATCCCTCTTTCGTGCTTTTTCCGATAACTGCCGATGCTCTGGCAGGGATGGATGCATTAGCTTCTCCAGCCGTAATGTCGGCCACCACCATCATGGGGTCTTTTTCAAGCATCTTTTTCAGAAGAACGCATATTTCTTTCACCGCACTTTTCCTCCCCTTGTTGATGTCCACACCAGAATGGCCGCCAACACTGCTCTGAATGCTCAACTTATAATAATGAAGGCTATCAGAAGATTTCTCCCTTTTCAGCGGTAACTTATGGCTCTGTAGATAGGCTCCGGCAGCTCCTGTGGTAATTGTGTCGTAATCCTCGGAGTCGAGGTCTATCATCCTGCGTCCTTTGATGAAATCGGTCGAAATGTTAGCGGCTCCCGTCATACCGTCTTCTTCGTTGGTGGTGACAAAAAGTTCCAGTGGACCATGTTCAAGGGATTCGCTCTCCATAACAGCCATTGCCATGCAGAGCCCAATTCCATTGTCGGCTCCGAGTGAAGTGCCTTGGGCTTTCATCCATCCATCCTCAATATAGGATTCTATCGGATCGTTGAGCGGATCGAAGGCTTTGCCTTCTTCTGCCACGCACACCATGTCCATATGGGCGTGCATCACGGTGACGGGCGCCTGCTCCATTCCAAGTGTTGCTGGTTTGCGGATAACGATGCAGTTATGGTTATCGCGCTGATAGTCGAGCTGATTTTTCTCAGCAAACTCGCAAAGCCAATCCGCCACCCGTTCCTCATGCCAGGAGGGTCGTGGAACTTGATTCAGTTCATGGAATAGCCTGAAGATGTTTTCTGTCATAGTCATTTCATTATAATAATAAGTTCAACACTTTTACAAATCCATATCAGGTTTCATCACATCATGACACTTCGTAGACTGCATCTTGGAGAGAGAGTACTGGGCAGTAGCACGGATGTCTTCCACGTTGGCGGCAAAGCCAAGGGTATATTTGCCCGCAGCAGTTTCCCAGCTCTGGGTAATCTCATTGTAGGACGCCAAATCGTAGCAGGTGACGGTCATTGTTAAGGTCTCACTCTGACTAGGCTTCAGTTCACGGGTCTTAGCAAAGGATTTAAGTTCACGGGTGGGTTTCTCCAGATCACCAATCGGGGCGGACACATAGAGCTGCACAACTTCTTTGCCTGCAACAGTGCCAGTGTTGGTGACAGTAACAGAAGCGATGAACCCCTCTTTCGTGGCTTTAACAGACGGTTTGCTATATTTGAAACTTGTATAACTCAAACCATATCCAAAGGGATAGGACACTTCCTTCTGGACCGTATTAAAATAGCGGTAGCCCACATTAAGCCCTTCGGCGTGCCTGGTGTAGTCTTGAAACTCTACTTTATCGTTACCACCTCTTCGCGGACGATTGACTTGCCGCACATTGGGGAAGTTGGCGCTAGAGGGCACATCAATTAGACTGACGGGCCAAGTCATGGTCAGCTTACCAGAGGGATTGGCTTTGCCGGTTAGCACATCTGCCACAGAATATCCACCTTCCTGACCAGGTTGCCAGGCCAACAAGATGGCATCAGGCATTCCTTTCCACGAGGCAGTTTCGAGCACATTACCCATGTTGAGCACCACCACTACTTTCTTTTCGGCCAGATGGAACGCATTGCAGACATCGGTGATAAGCAAGCGTTCTGTTTCTGACAAGGTGAAATCTCCTTTCTCCGTGCGGTCAGAACCCTCACCAGCCTGCCGGCCAATCGTGATGATAGCCATATCAGATTCCTGTGCCTGCACATCTATGACGGGACGGGGTACAGACATCTCAGACAATACAGCCTTACCCCAGAACCAACCGCCTCGTGCAGGCGAGGCTGCCGTGATGCAATTCTGGTATTTTTTGTAACTCATATAAAGGTCTGCCAATTTCTTGTTCACCTCCAGACCCGCTTCGTTGAGTCCTTGCATGAGGTCAATGGTGTAGGCTTTGTTCACATCGCCGGAACCAGTGCCTCCAGCAATGAAGTCATAAGATGTGGTTCCAAACACGGCCACTCGCTTCACATTCTTCATGGGCAGAGCATTGCCTGTATTCTTCAGAAGCACCATCCCCTCTGTCGCACTGTTGCGAGTCACCGCGGCATGAGCCTTAAGGTCTGGCTAGACGTTCGATAGCCCGTGTCATACCAGCTGCACCTGGCACCAGATGGGAATGACTGCCCACCATACCATTGTTTTCCTGGTTTTCAGTGCGGAGATTGCCACCCACAACGAGCATGGCCTTCTCTTCAAGGGTCATCGCTTTCAAGACTTGGTCAATCTGATCGGATTGCAGTCTTACTTGCGCTATTACCGTAATTGTGTTCAGTAACAATAATGATACTGTGGTAAAGATAGTTTTTTTCATATTTATATATATCATTGATTAACGGTTCCTTTTGTGAAAGCCACTCCAAACTAATTTTCTTGCAGCAGCTCATCATCCATGTGTGCAAAGTTAATAAATTTTGCGTTATTTCGATTGTTTTTCTCCAGGAAATAATAGTTGACCTTTAAGATAATGATCCTCTCCTGCTGTCGCTGAAAAATCTTGGTGTGTTCCCGAATTAAGTCGTTAAAGATGAAACGTTTTAAACATAAACTTAGACATGAACTTTAACTCATAAAAACAGATACTTTCATTCTTGATTTATCTCTTGTCTGAAAAATCTAAAATAAAGTCTTAGAATTTGAAATATTTTTAGTATTTTTGCATCGAAATAACATATTAGAATTTCTAACCGAATATTGTGATGAAAAACTATCTGAAAAAACTAGAGGAAACCATTCGTGGGCATTGGAACCAAAAGGCACTCTGCGACTATAAAGGAGAATCATTCACCTATGCCGATTTGGCTACAAACATTGAGCAGTTTAGGCTATTTCTCAATGAGGCTGGAATATCCAAGCGCAGCAAGATTGCTATCTGCGCCCGCAACTCTGCCCGCTGGGCAATAGCTTTCTGGGACATCAACGTCAATGGTTGTGTGGCTGTACCGCTTTTAGCAGACTTTCACCCCAACAGCGTAGCCGCACTCACACGTCACTCAGACAGCGTGATACTTTTTACCGACGAGGACATCTGGAACAAGTTGATCCCTGGGCAAATGCCTGCACTCAAGGCTGCTATCAACGTAAAGGACTGGCGCATGCTGTGGTATAGGGATGAGAAGGTGTTCAAGGCATGGGAAAATCGTGAAAGGTCTTTTGCGAACCATCATCCTAAAGGTATGAAGCCCGATCTAGTGTCTTTCCATACTAATAATTTGGACAAGATGGCCATCATCAATTATACGTCGGGGACAACTGGCAATCCTAAAGGCGTGATGCTTACCTATGGCGCTCTTTCTGATACAGACGAATTTGCCAATAGCCATTTCCCAAACCATCCGGGACAAACCATCGTCTCAATGCTTCCCATGGCCCACATGTATGGACTGGCCATAGAGTTCATCCATCCCAATGTGGATGGCGTAACCGTATATTTCCTGGGGAAGACCCCCTCCCCCACTACGCTGCTCCAAGCGATGAAAGAAGTTAAGCCTTACATGGTGGTCACGGTACCGTTGGTAATGGAAAAGGTCTATGCCAATTCCATCAAACCCGCATTGGATAAAATGCAGAAGTTCTATTCCATCCCATACGCTGAAAGACTGATTTACAAGATAGTACGCAAAAAAATCATCTCTGCTTTCGGAGGCCGTGTTCGCTGTTTCATTATGGGTGGAGCACCACTAAAACCCGAAGTGGAGCAATGCTTCAGCCGGATGCACCTGCCGTTCACGGTGGGTTACGGAATGACTGAAGCCTGCCCGTTGCTTGGCTGGGAATGGTGGACCGATTTTGTTCCTAGTTCCTGTGGAAAACCCGTCCATGAAATTAGGATTGATTCAAAAGACCCGCAGAATGAAGCAGGTGAGATTCAAGCCCGGGGCGCCAACATGACCATAGGCTATTACAAGAATCCCGAAGCCAATGCGGTGGCCTTCACCGACGACGGATGGTTCCGTACGGGCGACTTGGGCACGATGGATGATAAAGGCAATATTTTCATCCGCGGGCGCATAAAATCAATGATTCTGAACTCTTCGGGTCAGAACATCTATCCCGAAGAATTGGAAGCCGTGCTGTCTGGATGCCCCTATGTGGTAGAATCGATTGTCGTTGACCGCAATGGAAAAATTGTGGCACTGGTTTATCCGGAAATTCCCGAAGACATTGACCAGGAATCTAAGGAAAGCATCCCGGAAATAATCCGAACCACTGCTAACAAGTCGCTTCCTGCTTACAGCAAAATTAACAAGGTGGAACTGGTGGATTCGCCTTTCGAAAAGACGCCCAAAATGAGTATCAAACGTTTTTTGTATCAATAGTTTTTGTTGCGACGGATATTCAACCAGACCGCACCACTCAAACACAAAGGGCCATCCTCACGGACAGCCCTTGCATATTATACAAAAACATTATGATATTTAGCGAACAAGATTTTTCTGTCTTAAAGGGCGCTGCCGTAAGCGACGCCCTGATTTTTTACTGTGCACAGCGGCAATGCTTACAGTCGTGATTGCACCGCTCCTTTCGCTCACAATAGCGCTCGCACTGAGCACAAATGTCATAGCCTAGCATCGCACCAAGGATGAAATCCTCTTCAGGAGTGAGTTGGTTGAGAGGGCGGGTGACAATCATACGGATAGCTTCAAGACACTGTTTCTTGCCAAAGAATAGATTAAGACGGTCGTTGCCCACGGGCTGGATAATATAACTGATACCAGAATGCTCCAGACGTGTGCGAGCATAAGTCTCATAGCGCTTGTTGAAAGTGAATAGCACCATATTGCGGACTCCTTTTTTGAGTTCGTAGATATGGTTCATTAGCACCTTCATATCGGCGGGTAAAATCTCTGCTTGCTGCATGTCTTGATTGTTTTCTTAACTTTACCTTTTACTTTTTTACCTTTTAAAGACCCAGCCGTTCCAACCATGCGTCGATGCGCTCATCGGTCTTGTCGTCCTCGTTGATGTCGTCGAGTGCGAGTCCCACAAACTTACCGTCAACAATAGCATCACTGTCATCGAAGGTATAACCGTCGGTAGAAACCTCACCGATTACGTTAGCACCAGCTTCTTTGGCTGCATCGTAGAGCTCCTTCATGGCGCCACAGAAAGTGTCGCTGTAACTTGCGGAATCACCGCATCCGAAGATAGCTACGGTCTTGCCGGAGAGGTCAGCACCCTTAATGGTATCTACACCGTCATACCAGTCATCTTGAAGTTCACCAGCTCCCCAGGTAGATGTGCCTAGAAGGAGATTGTCTGCTGCGAGAACATCATCGTTCAAGTCTTGTACGTTTACTACTTCAGCACCGAGCTTGGCACCGATTTTCTCTGCGATGCCCTCACAAGTGCCAGTTGAAGAACCGAAAATTACTACTGTTTTGCTCATTTTCTTTGTTGATGTATCTTGTTGATGTATATGATAATCCTACGATTTCGGATGCAAAGATACATTGAAAAAAGAAAAATGACAATACCTAAAAATGGGGTTTTGCATAAATACCTACTTTTGGGTATGTATGCGGCCGTGGCGAATAACGAGGCCACGGTAATTGGAATTGACACGAATACCCTGAAGATTATAGACAGGACCATCTGACATGTAGGAGGAAGCTTTCTCCTGTTTTTCAACTTCCTCGATACCCGTAGCAGCAAGGGCGAGGCGCAGTCCTGCCAAAGCATCTATCTCGCCATAACCATATTTATTATTAGGGTATTCAAGCTGAGCATCGGGATGGCGGCTCGTCTGGGCAATAATGTCTTTCACTTCTGCAGGGGTAAGCCGCGGGTTTGCCTGCAGCCAAAGGGCAATGATGCCTGCCACAACAGGGGTGGACATGCTCGTACCACAATCCACATGCCATGGATAGCTGCGACCTTCATATTCCAACAAGTTGAGGTCCCACGAGCTACGCCCATGTTTGGCATAATAGAAACTGGAACAAGCTGAAATAATGGTTCCGTTAGCAACGACATCGGGTTTAACAATACCTTCAGAAGTGGGTCCCTGACTGCTATAGGGAGCCCACAGGCCATCCTCTCCCCAATTCACATGAACGGGCACACCCGTATCATCGGTAAACCAAGCGCGATGGGAAGTGGAACCTACGCAAATAGCGTCAGGTGCACTGCCAGGCACCATCACGTTATGGGTATTATCACCTGCACAGAGAGCGGGCAGCAAAGCGTTCTCTACGAAATAACCCAACATACTATAACACTCCACCGAAGCACGGACACCTTCCACAGAGAAGGCAAGTGGATGGGTATAGCCCACCCCTTCGGCACATTGGACAAACAGTTGATAGAGAATCTGGTCGCCATAGTTTCCCGTGGGTGTATAGGCATTCCAGAAAAGAACATACTTTGTGGATTCAACCATGACTGTGTCCATTATCAGCGAATCCTCATCAGAAAGAATATCAGCGGTGGGGCGCATGAAAATATGGTCACTGGTACCGCTAATCAGATGGATGCGGAGGTTAAACTCGTCAGCAGAAAGGAAATTGGCCCCCACAAACGTTCCATCGGAACTGGAAGCACGGATGAAGGTACCGGCTGAATCCACACTGGCAGGTTTCTCAAAATAGGTTCTGGGATAACGGCTCTCATTGCCCGCGGAAGAGACGAGAATTCTCCCCTCGCCCACCATGTTGCTGATGACTTCATAATAAAGCTGGGTGTCATCAGAGAAATCCTCACGGGCTCCCTCACTAAACGAAGCAACGCAAGGCAGACCTACACTTTGCGCATAATCGAAGATATATTTAAAACCAAGTGCATCTGTGGCGGAAGTGTAACGGTTGCGGTCAGCCTCTGCGATAAAAAGAGAATCATCCGAAACAGCATTGCTCACCAGGCAAATATCGCTTTCATAGGCAAGACCCCGATAGCTGCTACCGGCTCCATTTCCAACGGCAATACCTGCCGTATGCGTTCCATGCCACTGCTCTTCACCGTCACGTGAATGAGCATATTGAAGGATTTCCTCAGGAGTGGTGTATTCTTGTCCGACAGGCATCCGACTATCCAGCGTGTCGATTGACAGTTGATCCCAAAAGCGGCTGATACGTGTAGCTGTGCCCTCACTATTTAAAAAAGTAGGATGGGTGAGGTCGAAACCAATGTCCTGAAGTCCGACGACCACTCCCTTTCCCGTATAATTGCCGGGCAGGTTCTCACCGTTATAAATAGGGATCACCTGATGAATCTTAGCAGTCATATCAAGCTGTGCCTGACAACTGTTACCCGCTTCAATGCGCAATACGGATGGAGAGGCAGATAGCGCATTCAACTGGAAAAGGGGAATGTCGACTACATATATATTCCCCCACTGTGCATACGAGCGGCAACCATATGTAGTCAAAATACGCTCAGCATCTCCATCAATACGGACAAAGGCCATGAGTCTTTCCGATTGGCTAGATGAGCGGGAAAGGCGCCTATGGGGAGCAGAAGACTTCTCTGAAAGGCGCTGGACAGACTCCTGATTCAAGGCGATTTGGCGCACCTTCGATGACATCTTGCCATAAACAGGCGGCTGGGCTGACAGAGAAAGTAAGCCTGACAGCAAAAGTAGGCTAAGGAGCAGGAAGCGGGTCTTCATACGATCTTTACTATTCCATTGGCAGGAGAAAAAACTCCACTGTTCTGGTTGCAAAGATAGTGCAAATGAGTGGAATTTCAAAACAAATGACCCATAAAAAAAGAAAGCCACTGCCCTTCTGTGTCCAGACAGTAGCCTTCACGATATAAATACCCTCTCGTACTCTTCTTATTTCAGACCACGATTGACGAGTGTAGCATTGAGCAGCATCACATAGGTGCGATACTGATTGCGGTTGAGGACAGAACGCATGTAGCGAAGGTCCTTGCTAATTGCCTCATCGAGCTTAGCCTGACGCTTCTCAGCATTAGCATAAGAAGCACGGCGCATGTCGTTACAGAAAGTGTTGTGGACATACTCCACGGTCTCAAACTGATCACCGCTCAGGTTCAAAGCCGTAGCCAAACGAGAATAATTCACGTCCATGTCATAAGCTTTACGAACAGCCTTAACATCTTCGTTACCTGCAAATGCTGTACTCATGCTGAGCATGGCAACAGCCATCAAAATCATCTTTTTCATAATCAATCTTTTTACCTTTTTGTTAATTTATAAGTTGTTATCCTAAGTGCTCCGTCCTTGCGGAGCTTTTGCATTTCCGGCTGCAAAGTTAACGGGTATTTTTATGTTGAATAGCATATTTTGTTCGCTGTTTGAAGGATTTTGCCGTTTTTTTGACGTAAATCAAAAAAAAACGCGAAAATTGCATTACCTTTGCAATCAAAATAAAGAAAGTAGATACATTATGGAAAATCAACAAAACAAATTCCTTGCCGTCACTTATAAGCTCTATACCGGGCAAAACGGTAACGAACAACTCATTGAAGAAGCCACCCTTGAGCGTCCTTTCGTTTTTCTGAGCGGATTTGGCGTTGCTCTTGATGCATTCGAACAGCAGATACTGGCCACTCCTGAAGACGGGACATTTGACTTTGTCATAAAAAAAGAGGATGCTTATGGTGATATTGACCCTGAGCGTATTCTTGAACTGCCGAAAGATACCTTCATGGTAGATGGCAAATTCGATGACGAGCATGTGAAAGTGGACGCCCAGATTCCTTTACAGAACGAAGAAGGTCAAAGATTCTGGGGCCGCGTGAAAGAAATTGCTGAAGATTACGTCACTATCGATATGAATCATCCTCTGGCCAACCAGGACCTTCATTTCATAGGCACGGTAATTGAGAACCGTGACGCAAATGAGAAAGAAATTAAACAAATGATTGACATGATCAGCGGTGCTGACGGTTGCGGAGGATGCGGTGGATGTAGCGATGGCAACTGCGGAGAAGGCGGCTGTGGTGGCGGAAACTGTGGCGGAGGCTGCTGCTAATAATCTTTAAGGACTTTAAAGACCATAAGAACTTGAAACCAGAATTACGGCGCAAGCTAAATGCAAAGAAGCTAGCTTCATTTACTGAGGCGCCGCCCGTAATCACGAATGATATTCGTAAACTTGAAACCATTTAGCAATGAGTAATTCTTTCGGAAAGATATTCACGCTGACTACATTCGGTGAAAGTCACGGCCCAGCCATCGGCGGTGTGGTCGATGGGATGCCTGCAGGTATTGAAGTAGATATGGACTTCATACAACGGGAACTGGACAGGCGTAAGCCCGGACAAAGCCGTATCACCACCGACCGGAAGGAAGGCGACCGTGTGGAACTGTTGAGCGGTGTTTTCGAAGGCAAGACAACGGGAAGCCCTATCGGCTTCATCGTACGTAATGAGAACCAGCACTCACAAGATTATGAAAATATGCGGTGTCTGTTCCGGCCTTCACATGCCGATTATACCTATTTTAGTAAATACGGCTTTCGCGATCATCGGGGTGGTGGACGTTCGTCTGCCCGTATCACGATAGCCCGTTGCGTGGGTGGTGCACTTGCTAAACTGGCACTGAAGGAGTTAGGCGTGGTTATTCAGGCTTATACTTCACAGGTGGGTCCTATTTCCCTCGATAAAGACTATCGAAAATACGACCTCTCGAAAGTGGAAGAAAACATCGTACGCTGTCCTGTTGCTGAGAAAGCAAAAGAGATGGAGGAGCTTATAGCATCTGTCAAGGCTAAGGGTGACACCGTCGGTGGCATCATTACCTGCGTCATCAAGGGTTGCCCTGTCGGATTGGGAGAACCAGAATTTGATAAGCTACATGCCCAACTGGGTGCGGCAATGCTCAGTATCAATGCTGTAAAGGGATTCGAATATGGAGAAGGTTTCAACTGCGTCAATACTTTTGGCTCTCAGCAGAACGACGTATTCTGCAAGGGACAAGGAACAGGCAACAAAGAGCAAATAATCAGGACACTTACTAATCACAGTGGTGGAATTCAGGGAGGAATTTCCAATGGTGAGGACATCTATATGCGGATTGCTTTCAAGCCTGTAGCTACTATACTCACTGAGCAAAATACCGTAGATCTAGATGGTCAACCCACTACACTTAAAGCTAAAGGACGCCACGATCCATGTGTTTTACCAAGGGCAGTGCCGATTGTGGAAGCGATGGCTGCAATGGTTGTTCTTGATGACTATTTGATAAATAAAAGTGTGTTCGTGAACAGAGGTTGACAAAATGTGTTAAAAATATACGCAAAAATGATAGTATTACGAAGTTAATAATTATATTTGCAGTCGACAAAGTGAAGGGGTTGTGAAATCCTACCTTTGTCTAGTTAAGTCTAGTTTAGTTTTTGTGTTGGTTGAGAGCGGCTGTTTGGCCGCTCTCTTTTCAAAAAAGGTTTTTTAACTTTAAAACGAGTGTATATGAAACAAATTATTCTAGTTATGGCCTTGTGGCTTGGCACCCTGAATACATCGGCACAGCTGATGTATAAGATTTCTGGCAACGAACTATTCAAACCTTCCTATGTGGTGGGAATCCACAACTTAGCCCCAGCAGCCATGGTTCAGCTCATCAATGGTGTCAGTGACGCCCTTAACGGTTCTGATCAGATGTATGGGGAACTAAATATAGACGCTGCTTCTGCCGACGCATCACAAACCGTGAAGGACGCTGCTACTCTCGCTGAGGGAAAGACCATTCAACAGCTGCTCAATACAGACGAACTAAAGCGTTTTAACTCCTTTCTAATGAAAACTCAAGGACAAGATCTCCGCAACCGCATGCTGGCCGAAAAGATTGAGAAGAGGTCACCCGCTGCTCTTACTAAAGACATGAAGATTTGGCTTTATCTGGCTAACCATCGCGGAACTTTCGATCCCACTTCACAGATTGATGCATATTTCGTGCAGTTGGCCAAGAAGAATAATATGCCGATGCTTGGACTGGAAACCATTGAGGAATATGCAAACGCTGTTTATAAGACTATACCGGAGACTCGTCAGAAAGAACAGATGATGTGTGTGGTGGACCATCAAGATTTCTATCAGAAGCAAATGGACAATATTCTAAACGGTTACATGCTACAGAATATGAACACCATTGAACAGGCCCTCAATGAAAAACTGGGAGGCACTTGCGATGCTACCGATGAAGAGGCTACTGTCTGTCAGCTACGCATTGCCCAATGGGCACAGAAGATGCCTGAGATTATGAAGGGAGCCCCTACCCTCTTTATCATTGGTATCGAAAAACTTCCTGGTGAAAAAGGACTTCTGCAACTGCTGAAAAATGCTGGTTACACTGTAGAAAGTATGAAATAAATCAGAATGAAATAAAAAAAAATGAAGCGCCCCATCATCTGATGAGGCGCTTTTTATATGAAGAGATTCTTGCTTTAGCTTTCCAAAGCTCCGATGATTTCCTGAACACTGGTGCAACCATGACGGTCGAGCCAGTCATTAATACCATCTCGAACCTTTACAGTGACAACGGGATCAATGAAGTTTGCCGTACCTATCTCAATGGCCGTGGCTCCAGCCATCATGAATTCTATTGCATCTTCCGCTGTCATAATACCGCCTAAACCCACCACAGGAATCTTAACAGCTTTGGCTACCTGATGCACCATACGCAAAGCCACCGGTTTAACCGCAGGACCACTTAGTCCTCCTGTTCCGATGCTAAGCCGTGGACGGCGTTTCTCAATGTCGATACTCATTCCCATCAATGTGTTGATGAGCGAAACGCTATCGGCACCCTCAACCTCTACAGCACGTGCGATGTCGGCAATGCTCGTCACATTAGGAGAAAGCTTTACAATGAGCGTCTTACTGTAACGTCGACGTACGGCTCTCACAACAGAAGCAGCACCTTCACAAGTGACACCAAAGGCCATACCGCCTTGTTTCACATTCGGACAGGAAATATTCAGTTCGATGGCGGGAATGTCTTCCAATGCGTCAATGCGAGCAGCACATTCGGCATAGTCGTCAGGCGAAGAACCGCTGACATTCACCAACACCCGTGTTTCTATCTTCCGCACATCCGGATAGATATGTTCACAAAAATAATCCACGCCCTTGTTCTGTAAACCAACACAGTTCAGCATACCCTGAGCAGTTTCCACCATTCGCGGATAATCGTTGCCCTCACGGGGCTTCAACGTCGTACCTTTTACAATGATACCGCCTATCTGACTGAGGTCAACAAAATCCGCAAATTCCAAACCATAGCCAAAAGTTCCTGAAGCGGTCATCACGGGATTTTTGAGCTCTAGTTGCCCTATCTTAACATTCAGTTTTGCCATACCTTACCACATTAAGCGTTTAACATCAAACACAGGTCCCTCCTTACAGACACAGAGGTTGCCATCGGTTGTCTTCTCCACACAACAGAGACAAGCCCCCAATCCACAAGCCATCAGATTCTCCAGTGACGCCTCACAATAGACATCGGCCTTCTGAGCAAAACGGGCCACCGCCACCATCATAGGCTTAGGACCGCAAGTGCTGATTTGATCAAAGCTTTCTTTCTGCAACAGAGAATGCTGGGTGACGAAACCACATTCGCCCGCGCTTCCATCTTCAGTGGTCACAAACACACGGCCATACTTTTCAAACTCATCGAGCATCAGCAGATCCTTTGCAGAGCGAGCACCTAAAAGGAAAGTCGGTTCCATATTACGTGCCTTCAGCTGCTGTCCGAAATAGAGCAATGGAGCCACTCCAACGCCTCCACCCACCAGCAGCACTTTTTTGTTCTCTACGGGCATAGTGAAGCCATTACCCAAGGGAAGCACGCAGTTCAACATGTCTCCAGCCTGCAGGCGTCCCAACTGTCGGGTGCCATCACCAATGGTGGCTACCAACAACCACAACTCATTATTATCCCTATCCACAAAGTTCACACTGATAGGGCGGCGAAGAAACGTAGAAGGCGAACCATCCACACGCACTTCCACGAACTGTCCAGGAATTATCTCAGGCAGTGATTGCTCGTCAGTGAGCCTCAGCAGTACATATTTCTCATGAATGCACTCCTTAGCCACTACTTTCAAGTCTAAAATATATTTTTTCATTTCCGTTTGGTTATCTGCATGCAAAGATAATAAAAAATATTTGAGAATTGCAACTTTTCATTTGAACGTTACGTCAAAATGTTGTAAATTTGCAAATCTCAAATATTAAAGACATATGAAGATATTAGGAAATATAATCTGGTTGGTTTTCGGTGGTCTTGAAACCGCCATTGAGTATTTAATTGCCGGTGTGGCCATGATGATTACCATCATCGGCATTCCCTTTGGTCTCCAGTCGTTCAAAATTGGAATCCTCACCCTTTGGCCATTTGGCTCGAAGGTGGTGGAGAAAGAGCAGCAGCCAGGTTGCCTGAACCTTTTCATGAATGTACTATGGTTCTTCATCGGGGGTATCTGGATCTGGCTTACCCACATCTTCTTCGGTCTGTTACTGGCCATCACCATTGTGGGCATTCCATTTGCCAAAATGCACTTCCGCATGGCAAAGATTGCCTTGGCTCCATTCGGTAAGGAAGTTATTTAAGCCCCCTACTATAGATTTTTGCGACAAGCGCTCCCGAGATATTGTGCCACACACTGAAGATGGCACCTGGAACAGTGGCCAGTGGGTATGCAGCGAAATGAATCGTTGCCAGACTGCTAGCTAGCCCTGAATTCTGCATGCCCACCTCGATAGAGATGGCCTTCCGCTTCTTATTCTCCAGTTTCAGCATGCGGCCGATAAGATAACCAGAAGTCAGACCCAAGATATTATGGAGCATCACGACTACGATAATAAGAAAGCCACCCACCATCAGTTTGGCTGCATTATGTGAAACCACGATAATCACTATCAAAGCGATTGCCAAAGTTGAAAATGCCGGCAGATAAGCAATGGCACGCTCTGTAAATTTAGGTAGCATGCTTTTCACTATAAAGCCCAAAATAATAGGCAGGATAACAACCCATAAAATGCTCAAGAACATACTCACCATATCTACATTTACATGATGTCCTGCCAGAAGCCAGGTGAGCAAGGGAGTCAGGAAGGGAGCAAGTATGGTGCTAACGGCTGTCATTCCCACAGAGAGTGCGAGGTCCCCCTTGGCCAAATAGGTAATTACATTAGAAGCCGTGCCACCTGGACAACAGCCAACCAATACAACTCCTAAAGCTAATTCGTCAGTCAATCCGAAAATACGGGCAAGAATCCATGCTAGAAGAGGCATAATGGTAAACTGTGCCAGACAACCTGTGATGACATCTTTTGGACGACTGAAAACAATGCGAAAGTCATCCAGTCGCAAAGTAAGACCCATACCAAACATGACCAGTCCCAGCAGGGGATTAATCACCGAAGGTTTTATACCGACGAACAAATCTGGCAACAGCAAGGCAGCCACTGCTGCCACTAAGACAAGCACACCCATCCAACGGGTGATAAAATCACAAATAATCTTCATTATAACAATATAATTCTGATCACTATTTCAGAGTCTTGATAAGGAAATCGCTCGCCAGTCGGGATGCACGCCAGACATTCTGCGAGAAACCATGGTCAAACTTCTCCAGTTCCTCATATTCACTTCCCTTCCACATCTGATGGTAACGCAATCCATAGGTATAAGGTACGACACGATCGGCAGTACCATGGATAATGAGAGCCGGACCATGGTAGTGCGCGGCTGTCTCATAGATTGGCAGACGGAAAGCGGTCTTGATGTAGTCGCGCCCCAGTTTCTTACCCCAAAGGTCCACATATTCCATATCATCATAAGGATCGTAGGTCTTGCCCATCGTACTACCACGGATAGCATCGTCACGGAGCACAGCGGCAGGTGCCATCAGCACCACGGCTGCAAAATCTTCTGGAAAGTCTCCCGCTGTCATCGAAGCGACTACGCCTCCCTGAGAATGGCCTAAAATACCAACCTTACTGACATAACGTAAGTCACGCACATATTCATATACTTTCTTGGCATCTTCAATCTCATTGGGCACCGTCATATTTACGAATTCGCCCTCACTTTTGCCATGTCCGTTGAAATCGAAACGAATAGAGGCTATACCATGAGCGCAAAGAGAATCAGCAATAAGGTCGAACATCAGACCTTCCTTTGAACCGCCAAATCCATGACAAAGCATCACCATGGGACACTGCTGCCCCTGTGCCAACGAAGGTTTCTGGATAACAGCAGCCAGTTTTCCAAGACTCCCGTCAATCGATAGTTCTTCGGTTGTTCCGATGACAGGGCGTTCCTTTGGAGCAAAAGTCTGATACAAAGTACGTTCCATCTTGTCTGCCAATACCGTACTCATCACGACCTTTCCCTCTGGATTCAGTAACACCATCGAGGGAATCCATTTCACACCATAAGCCTGAGCTACAACCGATTCGCGCATCTTCTTCAATTCACTTACCTGTGTATATTTCAGGTCATATTGTGCAATAGCCTTCTTCCATACCTCTGCATCGGTATCAAAGGATACACCCACAAACTGAACACCTTTGGGGGCAAAATCTGCATACATACGCTTCACACTGGGCATATCCTTTCGACAGTCAGGACACCAGGACGCCCAGAAGTCAAGCAATGTCCAGCAGCCCTTAGCAAGTTTACTCAGTTTCACAGTCTTTCCCTCAGCGGTTTTCATCTTGAAATCAGGAGCCTGTTCACCAACCTTCACCAATTCCGTTGCATACTTTGAATCATCATCACGCTGCTGTATGCCTTGTGCTTGAGAAGTCAGACAGAAAGCTATCAACACAGCCATCAAGAGAACATTCTTTTTCATATCTAATATATATTTTTAATCTGCGTGCAAAAATAGTAATATTTTTTTGATTAATCAAAAAATTGACCTATCTTTGCACTGACAAACTCTTTAAACAAATCAATATGCAACGAATCAACTGTCACGCTATAATAGTGCTGCTTTTAGCAGTGCTTTTTCCTGCGTTCACCATTCAAGCTGGAAACAACAAATACGATTTGGGTAAACCTTTTGGATGGGCTGTATGCACCAGTCTCAATGGCGGCAACTTCAACTTGAATGGTGGTGAAGGCGGCAAAAGTATTACGCTGAAAAGCGACGGAAGCGATATGAGTAAAGTCATCCTGAAAGCTCTTCAGGAGAATGATATTATCATACTCGATGGCAGTAACGGTCCCTTTATGGTTGGCCATACCATGAGGGCACAGGCACTGAAGAATAAGACCATCTGCGGTATTAATAATGCTCTTTTGAATACTCTATTTAAAGTTACTCCTGATTTAGTAGCCAAACTCGATGCGGCCAACGTAAAGGCAATGAAGACCTCAGGGAACGGATATACACTGAGCAATGGAAATCGTGTAAGAGAAGAGGCTGAATACCATGTTCGCCAGTTATTGATAGACTATCTGAACGATCCTGAGGAAAATTTCCGCCATTCTGGTATTCTTCAACTCGTCGGGTGCGATAATATCATCTTACGCAACATACGCTTTGAAGGTCCGGGCTCTTTGGATGTCAGCGGTGACGACATGCTCACTGCTAGTGGAACTACTCATCTCTGGGTTGATCACTGCGAATTCATGGATGGAATGGATGCAAACTTCGATATCAATTCTCGCGCAGACTTCATTACTGTTTCATGGTGTACCTTCACTTACAGCGATCGTGCCTATATGCATATGAACACCAATCTTGTGGGAGCTAACGACAATCCTAGTCAGGGTGCTGACAATCTGAATGTGACTTATGCCAACTGCATTTGGGGAAAAGGCTGTGACCAACGTATGCCAATGGCCCGCTGGGGTACTATCCACGTACTCAACTGCCTTTATGATTGTGCAGGCAACAGTGTTGCTGCCAATGCCCGCATGGGCTGTGAGATGCTCATCGAAGGCTGCTACTACAACCTTGGAGTCAACATCCCCTTCCGTCAGAAAGATGCCAAGGCATGGAATTTGAAAGATAATTTCTTCAGTGAACCATTCACCGTTGAGGAAAAAGGTTTTGTAACTATACCATATTCGTATCATGCAATGAAGGCGAAAAAAGTGCCAGCGGTTCTACAAGGCAAAGGTGGAGCCGGATTAATTCGCTAAAGAAAATTTTACGATACTCACGTTCAGAACTGAGCGTGAGTATTTTTTTGTTTGCTTATTTTGTTTTTAAAGAAAAATTACTTATCTTTGCGTGATATTATGTTTAACTTACTATCAACCATGAAATTATGAAGAAAGTATTGTTTTCCTTTTTCCTTACAGTTTGTCTGTTGTCAGGATGTAAGCAACATAAAGAAGTGATTGACTTGCCAAGAGGTACTGCTACAGCAGAAATGGAAACAGCCGTCGATTCTTTCGTGGAAGCTACGAAGACTCGTCCCGTAGCTCCGGATTCCATTCAGCTCCACAGCATCATGATTGTAAAGAATGGCGAAGTGCTCCTTGAGCGCTGGTTCAACGGTGAATCAGCCGAAAAGCCTCATCTGATGCATTCTGTCAGTAAGACGTTTACCGCCACTGCCATTGGACTGGCCATTAGTGAGGGGAAACTGAACCTTACAGACAAAGTGGTGAGTTTCTTCCCAGATCAGCTGCCAGCTGAACCCAGTGAAAATCTTAATGCCATGACCATTCGCGACCTGCTGACCATGACTTGCGGCCATGATGTAGAACCTAACGTGAGAAAAGATTCTGTCAACAAAGTTGATTGGACTGAGGGATTCCTGGCATGGCCTGTAGTACATAAGCCTGGAGAGTATTACCTTTATAACTCCGTAGGCACCTATATGCTCTCAGCCATTCTGCAGAAGGTGACTGGCGAGAAACTTCTCGACTATCTCGATACACGTCTTTTCCAGCCTCTCCATATTGCCCGTCCTGAATGGGAAGAGAGTCCTCAGGGAATCAACTGTGGTGGATGGGGTCTGCAACTGAAGACTGAAGACATGGCCAAAATGGGACAGCTCTTCCTTCAAAAGGGTGAGTGGAACGGTAAGCAAATCGTTCCTGCTGAATGGCTTAAGGAGATGTCGAGCTATCAGGTTCCTTCAGCTCCCTCAGGCACTCGTTTTGAGGACCTTGAGAAAGCTGGCCTTACCAAGGATAATAATGAATGGGTACAGGGATACGGTTACCAGATGTGGATTTGCCGTCACAACTCCTTCCGCGCCGACGGTTTTGCCGGTCAGTATATTTTCGTATTCCCCGATCAAGACGCCGTATTGGTACTCACCACCTCTTCGTCGCTCTATCAGCCTTATATCGACCTCATCTGGGAATACCTGCTTCCCGTACTTTAAGGTCTCAAATTCCAGTCAACGTCGAAGTCATTACCTTCGTCGTTGACTGTGACATCATAAATCACGTCCTTGCCATCGAGCTTGCCTTTCAGCACGCCCTTATAATTTTTGCCAATCTTATCACCCAAAGAGAATTCCGTCACTTCCAGTGTTTTTCCATTGGATGCTTCTTCATCAACGATAGCCGACTGGATTTTCTCTGAAAGTTTCTTATCCGAAACGATACATCCGTTCAGCATAACCAACGCTGAAAGGGCAAAAATGATTGAAAACAAATACTTCTTCATAGACTTTTTGATTTTTAGTTAAACACTTCCTATTCTTTTCCTTAATACAAATCCATGCGTCCAGAATAGGTAATGAATTCACGCTGCCGCGACTGCACATCAATAGTGGCTTCTCCGTTATTGAAAATCTCTAAATAATAAAGATACTGGTCTTCCTCATTTTCAGTGCTGATCTGTATGCGTGTCAGCCCTTTGTTGCCAGGTTCAGATCTATACCCTGTAATAAGAGCCTTAAAATTCAAGCCTTTGCCACCCCCATAAGGCACGTTATAAGCTCTGCCGAAATAAGGCAGATACGACACCAATGTATCCCCCTTTACCTCCAGTGAATAATTACTGCTCACATTGACAGAACTACCTCTCCGGGGATACATCATATGGACATCAATCTTATAGTGACGGTCTTGCAAAGCTTCCTTCACCTGAGCTGCAACTTCTGCCTGACGGGCCATTTTTTCTGCACTGGTAGCGCATCCTGTCATCAAAGCTACGATGGCTAATATGGCTAATAATCCTTTTTTCATCTTTTATCAAATATAAGTGTTCGTATCCTTTCACGTTGCGAAGATACAAAAAAAATCCGACACAGTGTTTCAAAATGCGATTTTTTTTGTATCGGCATTCTTCTACGTTAACGACTTTCAGCTGCCATTTCCCGTTCTCCGGGTAGTTCCACAACATCTACATACCGAATCTCATGATCATTCAGATAGATATGATTCAGCGTATAAGCCAACGACTCTAACGTTTGCTCCCGCACCTTTGGTTTCAGTTCACACTCCCACACCGTGATGCAATGCCACCCCATCTTTGCCAACAGCCGTTGTTCCTCCAAATCCCTTTCCTGATTCCTCATGAT
>Ga0256404_1000951_pt1 | contig 73372 bp, 70 predicted proteins | sample RumenRJG_01DNA_FD_185990 | JGI IMG/M metagenome (GOLD analysis project Ga0256404, IMG submission 185990) | Bovine rumen microbial communities from Lethbridge, Alberta, Canada - RJG_01 | ecosystem: Host-associated > Mammals > Digestive system > Stomach > Rumen | place: Canada: Alberta | collected...
TATAGAATCTCATTAAGGTCCCCCTGTCGAATTAATTAGGATATTGTGCCCTGATGGACTTATCTATCTTAGCATGATAAACCTGGGGCCTTAATGATTTTCAAAGGTTCGTAGCCGACAGCGGGTCGAGCCCGCTGCGGTACAACCAGTTGTTATACGGACGCCCGCACTGGGGCGCTATTTTTTTATAATAATATCTTTCAGTACAGTATCAATATAAGATTTTAGGTTATCAGCAATCGCTTTCTTTATAACAATTGATTTTTCGCTATCCTCATTAAAAGAACTTTGTACAGGCAGAAATAAAAATGAAATATCCACTCCCAAAGCCTTTGTGATTTTTGCTAGATTCTTGTCGCTTGTCCAGCATCGTGAAAGTTCAATATTCTTTACGGTTTCTTCTGAAAGTTCTGCTTTTTCTGCAAGCTGAAACTGAGTGAGATTTTGTTCCTTTCTTATTCTCTTTACATTTTCACCAAGCCTTTTTTGAATGTCATCTGATGTCATATTTTATTTTTAAGGCATAAATCAGATATTCTGAATGATAGTTTACAACATATAATATAGATAAATGTTGTATTTAAACATATAAAAGTGTATATTGGAAACAGATTTATAATTTTTAGGTCGTATTTGACACTAAAAATGAAATTTTTGCCTAGTGTACACTAGGCAAAGGACTTGAAAAAGCCCTTTGCCACAAATCCGCTTGTTCATTCTGAACATTACGGATTTGCGGCAAAGATTAATTTGGAGGAAAATATAATGAGAGTACTTAATGGATTTGAGGTTGAACAAAATCCGACAAAATCTTGCTATAAAATTTCGGGAAAAGATGTCCCATCTGATTTGGAAATAAGAATTCGATTTGAAAACGGCAAATACAAAGCAGAAGCTAATTATAGTAAAAAGTCAAGTTCAACAGCTACAAGTACATGGCAACCTCGGAGTTTACCATTTGACAGCGAAGAAAAAGCACTTGAAAATATCTTGAATTATTTTGCCTCAAACAATGAACCTTTTGTAAAAGATTAAGGAGGTAAAATGAAAAAGGTTTTATTTTCGCTCTTGAGTTTTTTTGTTGCAGTTTCTTTCATAAGTTGTAAAGAATACACTATCGCTGGTACATATTCAGAAGAATCTCCTTCTCCAGAATATAAAAGCAGGATTAAAATCCGAATAAATTCCGACAACTCAATAGAGTCATTTTTTGATGGTGAATGGCATGATGGCGGAATTGCGAAAGTCAATAAGAAAAACAGGAATTTTATAGTTTCTGATGGCAAATATTTTGAGTTCGGATTTTTATCAGATGATGGAAGAGTTTTATTTATGGGCGGAGGAATTGCTTTCGCAAAGGAAAACGAAAGCATACAGAATATATGGGGTTCTGCATATTCCAGCGACGATATAAAAGTAAAGTTCACCGAAAACCATTCCCTTGAAATTCTGCAAAGTGATGGAAAATGGGAAAACATAGGTGATGTATTGCTTGATAAAAAAACAGGAAATTTCCCTGTTTATGATTTTAATCCTTTAACTTTATTAAAATATTCTGACACTGATACAGTTTATCCTGTGGCAATAGGATTATTTTCTGACGATAAAAAGACTTTGTATTTAAGTGATAATTGTTATGCACTAAAAAAAGAAGAAATTGATGTTGATAAAAAACTGTCAGCAGTTGAAAAGAATCAAGAACTTCCTAATCCAAAACTAACTTTTGATTCTATCGATGTCGGTGGAATATCATTTAAATCAACTTCAACAGATTTGATATTTCAATATCCAAATGCTAGAATCATCAATAAAGATGGATGCAAGCAGTATTTAGTAGACGGCTTGGAAAATTTTGATTACATACAATTTGATTTCAAAGAAAACTCTTTGGTTCACATACTGAAATATAAATCAGAAGGTGAATATGACGAAGGAACATCAGAAATTGTTCAGAAATCCGTAAGAGATTTAACACAGAAATACGGAAAACCGAAAATTGAAGAGTCTTCTTACGAACTTCCTTCATACAAAATAACAGTCAATGAAAGAACATACACTTGGTATGGCGAACTATTTATAGAACTGAATTATAAATGGAATGCAGATGAATATGGGCATACGAGTTATGGAACCTGCAGTGTAGATTATGCTGATTTAGGCTGGTAATGAAAAAAAATATACTTGACGGCATAAACTTGTAATGTTATATTAAAATTATTGGGAGCATTCCTGCCCTAAGTGGAAAACTTAAACTGAGTACGTTCCGACTCTGAGCGGAAAACTTAAACTGGGTACGCTCCGACCCAAACTGGAGAACTTAACGGGCGACTTTAATAGTCGCCTTTTTTATTGGAGATTATTATGACAGAAGACAATATTTTTTACATAGTAAGCGATAATTATGTTGAATATCTTTTGAAAATCGACAGTCATGTAATGCAAAATAAACCACAAGAAAGAACTTATCACAGAAAGTATGTGGGAATTCTTACGGAAATAAATGGATTTAAATATTTTGTTCCGATGTCATCGCCAAAAGACAAGGATTATGAAAATGGAAAAATCAAAAAGAATAATCTTACGACAATTTATCTGCGGAATAAGGAAAAACTGTACGGAACTCTTCGCTTTAACAGCATGATACCAGTGCCAGAATCCGAGCTTTCACTTTACAAAATCAATGACGAGGGAGATTTTAGTTATAAATTACTTATGCTTGCTGAATATAATTTTTGTAAAGAGAACCGAGATAAAATTGAAAAAACTGCGAAAAATCTTTATGAAAAGAAATGCAATTCATCTGAAGAAGAGTTTCCTGTGGGAAGAATTGTAATTGATTTTAAGAAAGTAGAAGAAGCGTGTAGAAATTATAAGAAATAATCACATAACACATATAAGGCCCCGCCTTGTCAATAATATTTCATAAAAAATAATATCCTAAGGCTGTCTTTTTTAAGGCAGCTTTCTTTTTGAGAAAAATGAAGTTCAGATTCAAAACAAAAAAGCAGAAACTGAATCGTCATTCGAAGCGGATTGCAGGAAAGGCTTCCTGAATCAAACACATATAGTCAGTCACTAAAAGAAGTGCTGAAGAATTTCATCGGTACCCGGCTAAGCCTGAAGCAAGATTAAGTGGTAGCATTTGCTCCGACAGTTATATAGGCAGGTCAAAGCCAGGACAGTCAGCCTGTTATTTCAAATCAAAACAGAATATATAGGGAGCGGCCACATAGTGGCAACAACAGTCCAGTGGACTGTTGTTAGCGACTCTCCGAGCAGCTGAGCTGCGAAGTAAGGACCGGAACGGTGTCTATTCACGGGTTCAGGAAGTCACGGCATGTAGTCAGAAAGTGTAAGGCTGTCATGCAGCATATAATCCACATTTTTCAAGGGACTCGCCGTTTGTTGCTTCAGTTATGCGAGGTGCTCACCGTTCCGTCCTGTCATTCACCATAGAACTTGTCCAGATCAAAAGGTTCCTTTCGCTTGAGCATGTAGAACACTGTCCTTGCAAGCTTCTGAGCGATAAGGCTCATGGCCTTTGCCTTTCCGTATCTGGATACAAGCTGTTCGTGCCATTTCTGTCCGCGTTCATTGTTGCGAAGGAAAAGAACCGCACCTTCAGAAAATGCCCATTTGAGGTGGACGTTTCCGATTTTGTTGTGTCCGCCTTTCTCCTTCTTTCCGGCAGATTCATGAGCACATTTTACGAGGCGGCAGTAGGAAATGAATTTCCCAACATCGGGAAAGCGGGAGATGCTGTCTATCTCATAAAGAATCGTAAGCGGAAGAATAAAGCCAAGACCAGGAATCGAACGGAGCAGGCTGAAGGAATACGGATCCTGAATCTCCATCATATCCTCAATCTGAAACTCCAGCTTTGTGATGATGTCATGGTAAGCCTGGAACATGAAAAGATCCGCGTTCACCATTTTGAGCGTAGCCGGGTCGCTGAATTTTTCTGGTATTGTGTTCCTGTAAGTTTCACTCCTCATCCTTGAAGATGTCAGAGGTTCGTTTATGTTGTACTGGTGGTTCGTATTCTGAAGATGGACTGAAAGTTCAGCCCGCTGGCGGACAAAGAAGAGCCGTCTTCTGAGGAGGTCACGTACTGCACGCTTTGCCTTTGGATATGCATATGCGATGGGAAACATTCCTCCACGGAGCATGTTGGCAATCTTCTCAGAGTCAATCTTATCAGACTTTGTCTTTCCGCCATGAATCGCTTTCATGTACAGGGCGTGCCCCAGGGCAAAGTCGATACCGTTTTCGGCACAGAAGTCTGCAATCCAGTACCAGGTGAAGATACATTCTACACCGATTACAATGTCTTTTCCGAATGTGTTGGTTACTAGTTCCAAATTTTCTGTGGAACAGATCATGTTCTTGTGGAATACGGTCTCACCAAGATTGTTGATGACGCAGACATACATCGTCCTTGCATGCAGGTCGATACCGATGTAAAATTGGTGCTGGTTCTTATAGAATCTCATTAAGGTTCCCTCCAGAAAAAGTAAGGTATTGTGTTATCTTAGCACGATAACCTTGGGGCCTTAATGATTTTCACAGTTTTCAAATCCGACAAACGGACAAGCCGTTTGCGGTTTAAAACAATGACGACAGGTTCGCTACTTTGGGCGCTAAATTTGAAAAATGGGAATATTAAGAAAGCAAAGAAGATTATTGTTGTTTGGCTAGCTATTCTTTTGCAAATCGTACTGAGCGCGTGTGATTCGGGGAAATTTTCTGGTTCTGTAAAGACAAAAATCGGCACATTCACGCACGACCAAACTTTTGATTGGTACGAATGCAAGACGAAGCGGGGGGAAGCCGCTGTGCGTTATTCGGTGAGTTTCAACGCAGAAAGCAAACGGCAGGAACTGGACGAGGTTTTCAGACGCATTGAAAAACTTGGTCTAGGTCTTGACGAAAACGAAGAGAGAATTATCGCGTTCGCTGCAGGGAAGATCGGACGAAAAGCTGAGGATTTTTACATCTACGAAATCGAAATCCGGCTGCCCAATCCGAAAACATACGGGGAAGCTCAAACTCGCATTGAGTATCATCTTTTTGACAAAGCTGACGAATTCGGTGACCCGCTCTATGTCGTTTGCGACGAGGACGGCGAGCCTTTTGATGCGCTTTTTGTGGGATAAAAAAAATACTGATGGAAAAAGATTGTAAAATAAATATCTTAAGCAAAATAGTCTCAGTTTTATTGATCTTTGAAATTTTCCTGATGTGACCGTTTTTTTTTCATACTATATTCAGCGACCATCTGGGAATTGATGATGTTGAGGGCCTTTTACTGATAATACTTTTGATTCCTTATTTTATTGTTTATACAATACATGAATACTTCATTCCAGAAATACTATTTGCTTTATGTTTTTTCGCTGGTTTAATTGTACTTATTCAAAAAATTAGGAATAAAGATAAATATAGAAACTTCTTAATTTTATTTATTGTATTTCTCATAATATGTGTGCCTGGATTTTTTTCATACTTTGAAGAACTGTGAATTATAAAATGAAAGGAACTATAAAAAACAAAATAACATATGAAAAAATATAAAAATATACCAGCTTTATTTTTCCTGATTACTCTTATACTCGATGCTTCATATTCGCTTTTCAATTTTATTCGGAATTTTGAAAACGAGTGGGACAATCTTTTGATTTTTATTTTTCTTATACTTCATTTTATTCCGCTGATTGTCCTCATTATTGTTTCTCAAAAAAATCCGAAAATCGAAGATAAGAAAAAACTTTCGCTAATAGAAAAATACCTGATTTTATACCTTTCACTTGATGTGTTTTTCGGGCTGGTAACTTACAATTTTTCGTTACCAAGGTATATAAGATTTTTGTTTTATTCAAAAAGCTGGTTGTACGATATAGTCTACATGATTCGCTACCAGATGTATTATCTGGCAGTAGATTTGATTCTGAATATTCTTTATTGGATTTCTTACGCATTCCTGCTTAAAGACATTTCAAACAGATTGTATCTTTTACCTGAAACAGAAAATGAAATTCCTGAAGCAGAAAAAAAGAATAAAACAAGTCCATCATTTAAGATTTCAATCGCAAATATGATTATCCTGACCTTCGAGACAGTTCTGAATTTTTTTATTTATCTTGCCTTTGAAGATAACAAAGGTGGAACCGGCGAGCAAGCTATAGGAATGGCTATTGTAGCCTTGTTTCTTATCGTTGTAAAATTTATTTTCTCTCTTCCAACTCTCGTCCTGTCTATAATAGGAATTGTAAAAGGAAAACAGCAGAAAAACAAAGATATGAAACTCAATCAGAAAGGACTAACAATAAACATAGTCTGTCTTGTAATTTGTGAACTGCAGGTGTGGATTTGGTGGTAAAAAAAATACCAATGCTTTTCCCCCGTGCCCCCAGAGCGGCTGGCGCCTTTTATCAGCTCTGAAGTAAAGCGGTGGCCGAAAGCGGAATTTTCGAGAATTGAAGAAAATGCGCTCTAAAGAGCATGTCTATTGCAGATTAAATCTAAAAGCGCTCTGGATTTTATGTGTTACTGATTTTTTTATCAAAGTCTTTGAATTACTTTGAGTTGTATATTTTTTTATAAGTTCTCTTAGAGCACGTTTTCATAAGAAATTAAAATAAATTTTATACGAAGTATAAAATAATCATGAAATAAACATCTGCACTGTAGATGTGCTCTTTGAAAATATATGAAGCAGATTAAATTTTTTGAGAGGATTTTTCAACCGCTGCGCGCTCCCCCCCCCGAAAGTTTTGAAAATACGATTGGACAAGGCACGCTACGCTTAAAGCCTTGACTCAATCGTTTTGCAGGTTGAATAAAATTTTCAACCTGCAATCATCGCGTCGCCGCGACAGCGACGACATCAGGAAGAATCAGTTCGGAGTGAAGACTGCTTTTCAAATTCAAGCGGTGGCGTTTGCGAAGCAAACGGCATCGCAAGCTTTTAAGCTGTCTGAACGGAGCATTCGGAGAATTGATTGGCGGAAGGAAATCAAGTTGTCCGCCAAAGGCGGACTGTATGAGGCATTATAATTTAGGAAGTTGCACTCGGAAGAAGCAGTCTTGCTTCAAATCCAAGGGCGCGAAGCGGCCATAACTTTTGGCAAGTCTGCTTCTGTAGTTGGAAGAATCCTCGGCCCGCTGAGCGTCGGGAGCACAAGGACGTGCGACCAGAGCGACACCTGTAAGAGCCATATTCATTTTGGAAGAAGAAACTCAACGCGTAAAGGGCGGCAACACGGATGTTGACGCCTTGCCGATTGAGCGCAGGGGCTTGTCCCCTGGGCGATTGAGGCAACCATTTTTCCCACACAAAGATAGTACCCGAAAAAGCCGCCATTGTAGAACCAACTGAGCATCTTAAAACGGTGGGACAGCTGCAATGCTGAGCAAAAGGTTTCCCCCTTAATCCCCCCGAGAGCGGTATATAGCATTCTATATTTTTTGGAAGGGGGTTGTGGGGGGGGGTGCCCCGCGGCAGGGGGGAAGGGGGAAACCTTTTGCGTGCCCACCGTTTTAAGTTGCGACCTGAACTAGAGGCACTTTCATTTTTACGACCAATATTTTGAACTCGATGCATTTGGCGGCTTATGCAAAAAGATGACCCATACAACCGCCACGAGAAACGTTTACAGGTGTTTCAATTTTTGCGGATGAAGGGAATACAGCCCTGCATCCAGAATTGGCCCGCGTGCGGAAACAGGCAGGACACAAAGCGGAACGCTGCAGCGGAGCTTGCGGAGCTGATGCGTGGAGCGACTGGCCTGACTGTGCTTGGATTAAAGCGTGCTTTGCTTCCTTGCACTACTACCTGCGAGCCCGCTAGTAAATGCAAACAGTGTGTGAACGAATGAAGCGCAACGAAGTGTAGCTGAATGAGTGAGCACTCTGTTTGCTACCTTTTCTAGAGGACGGCACTTGTAGTTGTTAGAAGCACAGAGGACGCGGAAGGTCTGCGAATGCAGTCCTGGAGCGGACGACTCCAAAACGATACGCTCTTTAGGAACTGCATAAAATACAGCCTTATAATTTTACGCACTCAAAATATTGTCCCAGGTTACCTGCATAATGTTACGCATGTTCTGGAGCTTCTCCTGTGTTTCGTGGTCTGAGTAATGTTTACTCATGGCCTCTGTTCTGTGGCCCATTACTGCTTGTACTGTTTTCAAATCTGTTTTCTGGCTGAGAACTGTTGCACAGAAATGTCGTAAACTGTGGAATACGATTTTTCTTTCTTTGCGCTGTTCTTCACTTATGCCGATTTTTTCAAGGGCTTCGTAAAGTCCGTCAACGTAATATGACGGCCAGTATGGCTGTTCGGGTTTTACAGGTGAGAAGAATACATAGCTTAAATCGCTATAATTTGGATTTTCTTTTGCAAGGCTTGTAAGCTGCATTAATGTTCGATGGTCGATTGGCAAGTCTCGAACGTCCGAATTTTTAGGGCATTTCAAACCGTCTGTATCATTCCAGCTATGGCGAACATGTATGAGGTCTGTATCCAGATCTAGGTCACATACACGAAGTCCGCTGATTTCTCCGGCACGTAAACCGCAGAATGCACCAAGCTTAAACGCAAGGAAGTATGCTTCGTTTGTCCAGTCTGTATTAAGAAGTTGTCGTACTTCTGATTCTGTTGGAATACCGCGTTCTGCTTCTTCTGGATTAAAGCGCTCGATTCCGGCCATTGGATTTGAGTCTATCTTTTTGTTTTCAAAGAGGTATCTTAAAGCACGGCTTCCGCAGTTTATAGCCTTGTTTACAGTGCCGCCTTTCAGCCCCTTTTCTGTGTTCAGGTAGAAAAAGAAATCGTCCAAGGTTGTACGATCCAGATCCTGTACTGTTATTTCATCACCGAAATATGGCTGCCAGTAATTTCTGACAAGGCTGAGCATATTGTCTGTGTGGCGTTTGGTCATGTTGTGTCCGTGAGCAATATAGCGTTTGATGAACTCTGAGTTTTCAAAATCCCAGAAGTTGAGCAGGAATGCAGAGAGCGGAATGCCCTCTGTTTTTGGCTTTTGTGCAGGTACTGGTGTTGGAACGGACATTTGAGCTGGAGCAGAATTTTCTGCAGGCTTTTTTCTAACAACGACAATACGCCTCTTTTGTTCTTGTATCGGTTCATCTGCTTTTTGTTTAGTGGTAATTTGCGGTTCGATTACAGGAGTTTCTGCTGATGGGATTACGAGGTTGTATTTTGCAGTAAGCATGTTTATGAGTTGAAGTGCTTCTGTTTCGTTTACGCGGTCGCAAATGTCTTTGAGGCTTAATCTTGTTGTAGAGCTGTCTGGTGAATAATTTCTGGAGTTTGGTCTGGCTTCCGGACATCCTTTTTCAACCCAGCCGGATGCAATAATTGTGGCTTGGATTTTGTCTTTTGTATGGGTGCTTTTGTCTTTGCCTTTCTTTCCGGTTTCCGGGTCTACGAAAACAGCGTTGTAATAACCGGAACTGTTCTTGTAGATATAGAACTGACGCATAAAAACCTCCTACATCAGAATGATGTAGTTTCACAAAAGTCTTTTCTGAAATGATTTCTGAAGTTTTTACTGAAATCATTACTGAAATCGTCTTTCATGAGGTTTTTAGTGCCCGTTCCAAAATGGTAGGGATGACTAAAAACGATGTATCAAGTGCCATAAAACCATATAGAATAATGATTTAGGCATAAAAAAAGCCCGTTCAGAAGACGGGCTAAATTGTGAGACTGACACGATTCGAACGTGCGACCCCCACCTCCGCAGGGTGGTGCTCTAATCCAGCTGAGCTACAATCTCATTCAAATATGTCAGCTAAAGCTGTGTGATTTCGGAGGCGACAGGAGTTGAACCTGCCCAGCCCTTTCGGAACTGACGGATTAGCAATCCGTTGTATTACCGCTCTACCACACCTCCAGCTATCGGAGCGAGAGGGATTCGAACCCCCGGACCCGTGAAGATCAACGGTTTTCAAGACCGCCCCAGTACGACCGCTTTGGTATCGCTCCAAAAAAGATGTATACATAAGATATAAGAATTCACATTTGATGTCAACAGTTAAAGCAGAAAAATATTAAAAATTTTGAAAAAAAAATATAAATTTAATTCTAAAATAGCATAAATGTCGATTATAAATTCACCATAAAAATTGAACAAGCTACCAGAAAAAGAAAGCGGCAACTCGCCCTTCAGTGTAAATACATTTTCTTAAAATAAAATCTTCTATTAATATACAGATTCCCAAAATTTATGTTATATTATCATATAGATAACCGTGGAGGAGATATGAAAAAAAATAGTTTGTTGCTTGGAATCATACTTGCAATTGTTGGTTTGATTATGACGATTACTCCGGCTGGATGCATAAAAGCTGTTGTAATAATTCTTGGAATCGAAGCTGTTGCAAACGGAATCTATCAGCTCATTTACACCCGAAAACTTTTTCCTGACGCGGCGTTTCAGTATTCAGTAATTATCCGCGGAATGCTCAGTATTGTTGTCGGGCTTTTGGCTTTTTTTCTGCCTTTGCGCTTTGCAGAAATTCTTTGGACTGTCATGCTTTACGTTCTTGCAGTTTATCTCTTGGTTGGCTCAGCACTCCTTTTGTTTTCCTGCGGAAAATTACAGGACACAAATGTTGACCGCCGGCAGTTTATAACTGAAGCTGTAATTTCCATTGTCTTGGCGCTGGTAATGCTTTTGATTCCAGTTCACGTGGGAACAGCACTTGTCCGCATCGCAGGAATCGTATTGATTCTTGTGGGAGTCGCATTTGTCATATTTTACATAAAAAATAAACCATTGGTTCAAGAACCAGTTCAAGTTATGGATGATATTTCCGGAGATTTGACAAATTCTTAAAAAAATAATTGCTAGGATGAAAAATGATTAAAATTGAAAAGACAGAGATTTTTGGCTGGGAAGCAGCTATCCGCGGAATGAGAAATTCTTTTAACAGCTGGGAAAAAAGCGATAGCCATTACGACACCCTAACCGGCAAATATATTGTAGGGCCTGCTGACATTGATTTAATGGACAGACTCAGCCGCTCTGGTCCAAGCCACGCAAAATTCCTTAGATACATAACAGTTCAATTTGATATTACCGCCCCAAGATACTGGTGGGCAGAAATGGACACATACAAAGTTGGAACTGTAAGAAACAGTTGCTCCACAATGCACAAGGTTCAGGCAAAAGAATTTGTGCGAGAAGATTTTTCATGCGAACATCTTAATGAAGAATCCCTAAAAGCCCTGGACATTTTGATTTCAACAATAAATTCTGCACGCGACCGATTTAACGAAACAAAAAACAAGGACGACTGGTGGCAGATGATTCAGCTTTTACCGGCATCCTTGAACCAAAAGGCGACAGTCCAGTTGAATTATCAAGTTTTACAGGGAATTTACGAAACCCGCAAAAATCACAGGCTTGATGAATGGCATGATTTTTGCCACTGGATAGAAAATCTTCCTCAGAGCAACTTAATAATTTTACCTAAAAAATAATGGATTTTTTACTTATGGGAATTGCCGCAATTATTATAATTGCGGCTTTAATGTATTTTAGGAATTTATATTTTCAATTTCAAAAAGGAAAAAATAACAGCAGCCATAAAAATAGCGGTGGACACATCAGCGGCATTGTAAATTGTCCGGTATGCGGAACACCTCTTGCACCAGGAGAAAACCTTGTTTCAAAAGTTTTTGTCACAAACGGGCAGGTGAATGACCAGATTTGCTATATTTATGGCTGCCCTCACTGTTTTCCTCAATGCGAACCCGGAGTAAAAAGAGCTTGCCCGGTTTGCCACAAAAGCGTCAGTCAAAATCAATATCTATTGGCAAGACGATTCAACAAGACAAAAAGCGGAACTCCGCATGTCATTATAAACGGCTGCGGAAATTGCAACAGGCATTAAAAAAAGACGAAGCACAAAAGCCTCGTCTTTTTTATCAATTCAAAAATAGAATTTTTAGTCTAACGCAGACATATCTGTAATTTCTTTGTCGTAATCAACGCCTTCAACATCAAAACCGTTGATATTCAAGAAATCATGCTTGTAACCTGCAAGATCGCAACGTTCCGCAAGATTTTCCTGAGTTACGCCATCCATAAGCTTTGCAACTTCCGCCTGAACATCATCAGCCATTTCCCAATCATCAACACGGATTCTATTTTCAGAATCAACAGGAACTGTTCCAGCTGCGCCATCTGCTCCTGTAAAGAGCCGTTCAGCAAACAAGCGTTCCATCTGTTCAATACAACCTTCATGAGTTCCCTTTGCTTTCATAACCTTGAACAATACAGAAAGATAAAGAGAAATAATCGGAATTACAGCAGAAGAGCGGGTAACAAGTCCTTTGTTTACAGAAACATAAGCCGCACCTCCAACAGCCTTTTTAAGCTGCTCGTTCAAACGATGAGCTGTAGCTTCCAAATCTTTTTTTGCCTGACCGATTGTTCCATCGCGGTAAATTGCATGGCTCAATTTTGGTCCGATATATGAATATGCAACAGTACGGCAACCATTATTCAAAACGCCTGCATTCTGCAAAGCATCAATCCAAAGCTGCCAGTCCTCACCGCCCATAACTTTTACAGTGTTCGCAATTTCTTCTTCTGTGGCAGGTTCCGCCGCAGCATCCTTCAATGTTTCAGACATAATGTCAATTGCCTGACCTGCATAAGTTTTTCCAATCGGCTTGATAACTGACTTATAAAGAACATGCTGACCAGTTGCCGGGTCAATTTTTTCCGGATCAGAACGAACCGGTGAAGCAAGTGAATAAACAATCAAATCAACCTTTTTTCCAGTTTTTTTGATTTCATCAATAATCATTGCGCGGGTTTCGTTTGAATATGCATCCGCACTAAAAGTTTTTGCAAAAAGACCATCTTTCGCAGCGGCCCGGTCAAACGCGGCATTGTTGTACCATCCAGGAGTTCCGCCTTTTTTATCTGTAGCAGCTTTTTCAAAAGAAACGCCAATCGTGTCTGCTCCATACTCAAATGCGGCAGCAATTCGGCTGGCAAGTCCATAACCTGTAGAGCAACCAAGAACCAAAACAAGTTCAGGACCTTTTCCGCCTTCCTTCACGCTTTTTGTTTCGCGCTTAGCTTTCTGAGCCTTTACATAAGCAATCTGACGTTCTGTGTCTTTAGCACAACCAACAGGATGCGAATTAATACACATACTGCTTCTCACCATAGGTTTAATAACTGGCATAATAACTCCTTAAACTTCAATTTATATAAATTCTTCTTTCAGTCGGCACTCATAGGATGGGGCGCCTGCCCCTCGGTGGCACTTCGTTGCCACCTACCCCCTCTAACGGGGACACCCCGTAACGCCCCGCAAATATTCAAATCTACTTATATTTCTTTAATATTATACATCCGTTGTGACCGCCAAATCCCAAAGAACAGCTTGCGGCAACTTCAATGTCGCACTTTACGCCTGTTTTTGGAGTATAATCAAGATCGCAGCCATGCTCCAAATCAGGCTCTTCAAGGTTTGCTGTCGGCGGAACAAATCCTTCCTCAATTGCCTTTACGCACACAATCGCTTCCATTGCTCCAGCCGCGCCAATCATGTGTCCTGTCTCTGATTTTGTAGAAGATATGTGCAACTTGTACGCATACTCACCAAACACATTTTTAAGCATTTTTGTCTCAGCAGAATCATTTGCACTTGTAGAAGTTCCATGCGCATTATAATACTGAATCTGCTCTGGTTTCAGCCCGGCATCCTTAAGAGCAATCTGCATTGCCTTTGCTCCGCCAGAACCGTCTTCACGCGGTGCAGTAATATGATAAGCATCGCTTGTCGCTCCAAAACCAGCAACTTCCGCATAAATTCTTGCGCCGCGGGCTTTTGCATGCTCCAATTCTTCCAGAACCAAAACAGCCGCACCTTCACCCATTACAAATCCTGAGCGGTTTTTATCAAATGGCCGGCTAGCAATTTTTGGATTATCATTAAAAGTCTGCGTAAGAGCCTGCAAAACCTGATAGCAGCCAACATTGAATCCTGTAATATTTGCATCAGAACCGCACGCAAGAGCCATATCAATACGACCAAGCCGAATCATATCAAGCGCAAGCCCGATTGAATCAGTTCCGGAAGAACACGCCGTAGACAAAGTCCACGCCGGTCCCTGGATATTAAAATACATACTGACATTTGCGGCAGCTTCATTGTTCAAGGCTAAAGGAGCTGTCAAAGGCGGAAGACGATTAACGCCAGCGTTAGGGTCATCATATTTTTTGTAGCCAGCCTCAACAGCTTCATTAAGACCGATTCCAACACCGTTCACAATTCCAACATTTTCATTTCCGATTGTTTCTTTTGTATAACCGGCATCATTCACAGCTTCAATGCTTGCACCAAGCAAAAATCTTGTCTGACGGTTTATTTTTCTAAGAATTTTCTTTTCAAGACCATACTGTTCAATGCTGAAATTCTTTACCTCAGCATCAATCTGAACAGGATAATCAGATGCATCAAAAAGCGTTATTTTATCAACACCGCTTTTTCCAGCTTTTATAGCTTCCCAACTTTCTTTTACATTATTTCCAACGGGACTTACAGCACCCAATCCTGTAACCACAACCCGACGTTGACTCATCTTGTCTCCTATAAAAAAGCAAACTAAAAAAATTATATCGCAAATATATTATCTTTCAAGGATAAATTATTTTGACATTTTTAGTCAATATGTCAAAATACAAGGATTTTTCAAAAATACAATGACATTATCTTGTTTTTAGGTTATGCTATTCTCTCCCGACGATAAAACACTGCCGTTGTCAGCGGCCGGGAATCATAATCCTAAGTAATGGAGAACGTCGATGTCAGAAAAAGACACCAATCAGTATTACATTACCAGACAGGATTCCACAGAATCTAATGCCCGAAGTTATCCGCGCAAATTTCCATTTGCATTGACAAAAGCCAAAGGATCTTGGGTTGAGGACATTGAGGGAAACAAATATCTGGATTTTTTGTGCGGAGCAGGGACTCTTGCACTTGGTCACAATGATGACGAAATTAATCAGGCAATGATAGGAATGCTTCAAAGCGATTTTCCGTTGCACACGCTTGACTTAACCACCCCAGTAAAAGATGAATTTATTCAGACTGTAATTGCTCATCTTCCAAAAGAACTAGCCGAAAACTGCAAGATTCAGTTTTGTTCGCCAAGCGGAACAGATGCCACAGACGCTGCTCTGAAACTTTGCAAAACTGCGACAGAAAGAACTAATGTAGTAGCTTTTCAGGGTGGCTTTCACGGAATGGGACACGGTGCACTTTCCTGCACAGGAAATCTTGGCGCGAAAAATAAAGTCAATGGTTTAATGCCTGGAGTTCAGCATTTTCCTTATCCAGATACATACAGAAATCATTTTGGCCTTAAAGGTGAGGCTGCAATTGATGCTGCGTGCAATTATTTTGAAACAACTTTAAAAGATCCAGAAAGCGGAATCACAAAACCCGCCGCAGTTATTATTGAACCAATTCAAGGTGAAGGCGGAGTAAATCCAGCACCGGTAAAATTCCTTCAGACAGTACGACGCGTAACAAAAGAGCTTGAAATTCCAATGATTGTGGACGAAATCCAATGCGGAATGGGCAGAAGCGGAAAACTTTTCGCTTTTGAATATGCAGACATTGTTCCGGATGTAATTCTTGTTTCTAAAGCGATTGGCGGCTCTCAGCCTCTTTCAATTGTAATCTACAACAAAAAACTTGATGTCTGGGGACCAGGCGCGCATACAGGAACATTCCGTGGAAATCAGCTCGCAATGAAAGCTGGAACAATTGTATTGAACAGAGTTTCAAAACCAGATTTTCTTGCAGAAGTTGTCAGAAAAGGAAACCTGATAATGTCGCGGATGAATGCATTAAAAGAAAAAGTAAGCATCATCGGTGATGTTCGTGGCAAAGGTCTTATGATTGGCTGCGAATTTGTAAATCCAAAAGGAACAAAAGACTGCTGCGGTTTATTTCCACCAAACGGAGATGCCGCGGCAAAAGTTCAAAACATTTGCTTTAAGAACAAACTTGTAATGGAAAAAGGCGGACGGAACGGTTCTGTAATGCGTTGCCTTTGCGCTCTTACAGTTACGGACGAAGAAATCGATACTGCAATGAAGATTTTTGAATCCGCAGTTATTGAAGTAAACAAAGATTACGAATAACAAAAAAAATCCGGATTTTGTAAAAAGTCCGGATTTTTTATTTAACCTACATATTTTTTCGGCAGCGTTATTTTTTACTTATTTCAGTAAGACTTGCAACAAGCCCTGCAGCCGCCTGAATATCAGAAGGAATTATTATTTTTGTTGCCTGACCATTTGCGGCTTTTTCAAATGCTTCAAGCGCGCGCAATCTGATTACTGCGTCATCTGGAGCAGACTCTTTTATCATTTTTAAACCTTGCGCAGTCGCTTCCTGAACTTCACGGATTGCCTCAGCCTCACCTTTTGCTTTCTGAACAGCAGCTTCTTTTTGTGCTTCCGCCTGAAGAATCAGCGCCTGCTTCTGTCCTTCTGCCTCAAGAATTGCAGACTGTTTATGTCCTTCCGCAATAAGAATTTGTTCACGGCGTTCACGTTCTGCGCGCATCTGCTTTTCCATTGCCTCGCGGATTGCCTGCGGCGGCTCAATATTTTTTACTTCAACACGGGTAACTTTCAATCCCCATGGGTCTGTAGCCTCATCAAGGATTGAACGCATTTTTGTATTTATCACATCGCGGCTGGTCAAAGTTTCATCAAGCTCAAGTTCACCGATAATGTTCCTTAAAGTTGTTGCTGTTAAATTTTCAAGCGCTTTCAAAGGGTTTTCAACGCCATAAGTGTACAGTTTTGGATCTGTAACCTGACAGTAAACAACTGTGTCAATCTGCATTGTTACGTTATCTTTTGTAATAACCGGCTGCGGCGGAAAATCCATAACCCGCTCTTTTAAGCTCATGACATTAGCAATGCGGTCAATGAATGGAAATTTCACATGAAGCCCAACATTCCAAGTTGAACAGTAAGCTCCAAGCCGCTCAATAACAAACGCTTTTGACTGCGGAACAATCCTTACGTTCACAAGAATCAAAATCAATGCGACAACAAGAACCGCAATAATAACCCAAGTAAAACCCATAAAAAATCTCCTTTTTTGCCAGAAATCAGATTCCAGCCTTTATTTTCTTTTTATTGAAAGAGTATTTCCGTCAACTTTTGCAATTACGCAGACAGAACCTTCTGGAATTTCAGAATCATCATTTTCATCTGCATTTTTTGCGCTCCAGATTACGCCGTTTTTAGCCTTTACCTCACCTTTCTCAAACTTTGAGATTTTCTTTGTAACAAGAACTTCCTGACCTTCCATGGAATTTACATTCGTTGTGTTTTTTCCAAGCTTCAATTTTTTCATTGCAAACGGACGTGTTGTAAGCACAAGCACGATTGTCAACACAAGAAAAAGAATCAGCTGCCATTTTAGAGGCATATTCGTCTTGCTTACAAAAATCATCACCAATGCAGAAATCGCGCCCCAAATTGTTGTAAGCGCAAAAGTCGCGGCTTCAATCACAATACAGACAATCATGACTGCCAGCCAGAACCACATAAGGTTATTCATAAAAAACATATACATATTTTTATTTTATCATATCTTTTATTTCTGCCCAAACAGAAACTGAACCTTTTTCGTTATTTTTTGCGTAATACAAGGCTTTATCTGCATTCTGGACAACCAAATCTATGTCGTCACATTTCTCAACATCCTGGTTTGTGCTGATTCCCATGCTGAATCCAAGCCTGCGGTTCTCGGGAACTTCAATGTCATCCCGCTTTAACAACGCTTTTATCTGCGGCAAGAAATACTCGTGGCTTTTCAGACATTCGTAAAGACGATTGTAGACGCGCTTTCCTTCATCGGCGTTTGTGTCAATCATAATAATTACAAATTCATCGCCACCGTAGCGGGAAATAAAATCAATCTTACGGCAAGTTTCACGCAAAAGGCTCGCAAAACTCTTTATCAAAAGGTCGCCGACTGAATGTCCAAAATTATCGTTATAATATTTAAAATTATCCAAATCAATAAAAGCAACCGCAATTTGAATAACAGTTTCACGCCTCTGCTGGTAACGCCGAACCCGCTCGCTTTCAAGGGCAATACATTCCTGAAAAGCGTGTCTATTTTTCAGCCTAGAAAGCTGATCCGTTGATGACATAACCATCAGATGTTCTTCCTGCTTATAAATAACAACCTGCGACTGAATACTTGCCAACGCAATGTTCAACGTGTTCAAAACTTCAATATTAATTGGATTTATTTTTGAAGGAACAACAATTATACCGAATTTATACTCCGCATAAGACGCATCGCCAAAATAAAGCCCCGGAATTTCCTTGTAGACCATCTGCGAAACATCATTCTTTTTACTTTCCGCAAAAAGATTTTTCACAACATTTTCATCAACAGAAGATTTTTCGCTGTGTACAATTGACTCATAAATTCTTGCGTTTCCATTTTCAATCGCGCAAAAATAGACTTCTTCCGCCAAAGTATATTTTTCAATGTCCATAAGAGCACCTTGAACATACTTTTTAAGATTCATATCTTTTATGTAGCCGGTTTTCACCTTATTTATAAACTGATAATCGTGAATTCTTTTGTGCAGCAATGTCAAAAGCTGCTCTTTCTCAGCTTTTTCGTTCAGCATTTCAATATTCAGATTGAGTTTTTCAAATTTTTCAATGCCGGAAACATATTCTTCTACAGAAATTGACTTTTTTTCACCGCCTTCAGGTTCTTTTGTGTAATATCTGTAGTTTTCCGATTTTGCAATTTTAAAGCCTTTACGCAGATATTTTTCAGATTCTTTTTTGTAGCCAAGCTGGTTCAGCACAACCGCATATTCATAATACGCAAAAACAATTTTATGAGTAAGCTTACTTTTTATTTCACTGAATTCTGTAATACATTTTTCAAAAAAAGTTTCAGACGCCTCAATCTGTTTTTCATCCGCGCTTAAAACTGCCTCAATATAATATATAAACGGACGGTCCTCTTTTGTAACAGAATCCAAATCCTGCATAATATTTGAATGATTTATTCTTCCGCGGATAAAATCCCCTTGCGCAAAATTGATAATCGACTTAAAAACCAGAATATCATTCTGCGAAGGCAGAAACGAACTGTTCGCCATTTCTGACATATTAAAAATATCAAGATAATGCGCAATCACATTAAAAAGTTCATAGGCTTCCGTAAAATGCCGCGAATAAAAAAGCGCATAGGCAACATTTTTTAAAGTATCTGTAACAGAGGCAAAATCTCCTATTTCCAAAAGGCGATTTATAATTCCATTTTCAAGATTAAAAGCACGTTTATACATTGCCCGGCAAGTCGCATCATAACACAAACCGTTCCGGATGTTCAGAATCGGCCCAAGCTCACCGATTTTTGTGCGGATTTCGTTACATTTATCGTACCAGACAATCGCCTTGTCAATTTCGCCAAAGTGGGAACATATAATTCCCTTCCAGTGGCATGCGGTAGAAACAAGATGCTGATTATCAATTTTTTCAGCAAGCTCAAGGCACATGTCAACTTCGTCTTCGATATTTTTCCGGGAAGATTCGTCGTTCACAAGTTTCCACGGAACAGAAATACAGACGCTTATAAAATTATTCAAAAATCCCTGCTGCCTTAAAAGCGTAAGCGCATGCTGATATTTTGAAATTGTATCCTCGGCGGAAATCTTTTTCGCAATATGAAAATCAAGCATCGCCCCAAGCGCAAGATAATTCAGATTATTTTCTTTTTGAAAGATTTTTTCCGCAAGAACATAATATTTCTGCGCAAGCGAAATAGATTTTTTAAACGAGAATGCACGCGCCAGATAATAAAACGCGGCTCCGGCAACCTCATCTTCTTCCTGCGTGTCAACAATGTCATTCAGATAAAGAATTGCCTCATCAATAAGCGAACTCTGGAACAACGCTTTAGCAAGCTCAAGGCTCAGATTTCTTTTTTCGTTTTCCTCAAAATCAAATTTTCCAAAATTCGCGGAAAACCAGAGCGCAAAATCTTTCAGTTGCTCCAAAACCATAAAAATCCGGTTGTTTCTTAAAGTCTGAAGAACGATTTTGTACTGCACATCCGATGGAAATTCAAAAATCAGCTTATATTCAGTCTTATCTTTTGCAATTGAAACAAATTTTGTCAGCAAATGAAGATAATTCGGCTTTGTGCTATATTCCTCCAAAAATTTTGCCGCCTCGGTCTGCTCCAAATCATTTTTTTCAGAAGTAAAGCAGAATGCGAATTTGCTTTTTATATTTGATTTTTCAACAGCTTTTATAAGTTCCACAGATTCCTTTGAAAGACATTGACTGTTCAGAATCAAATAATTTTTTGCCGGAAGCTGCTCCAAGAGCTCAACAATCGTCTGAATGAACCGGTTCTGCTCGTAGACAAATTCATTTGCGAGCGGAATGTCATATCTCACATTCGCAAGTCCCGTCTTAAAAAAAGAAAGAAAAGAATCTTTTTGAACTGAATACGCATTTTTTTCAACATATTCAAGCGCACTTCCATTGAAATTCTGCGAAATAATTGAAAGAAATGGTTTGAACGGCGAAAAATCCGCACAAACATCAATAACGCAAAAATCTTTTTTAAATTCATCCGTAATCACAGAATCTGGGACACGAAGAATACACACAGAGCTTTTACAAGTAAAAACAAACTTTTGTACAATTTCCCATTGAGTTTCAAACATAGACTTGAAATATTTTACTCTGATTTTTAAAAAAAAGAAAATTTAAATGCGCAGAAAATGATTTTTTTTCATTTTTCTCTTATAATAAGCCTATGCAGAATATTTTCCTTACAAACGAACAGAATTCAAAAGATGAATATAAAAAAATAATTGAAGAAACCGTTCAGGCGATTCTCGAAACTTTTTCAACAGACTCGGCGTATTCCGGACCAACTCCGCAGGAACTCCAGAAAATTGTTCAGCAGGATTCGATTTTGCCGGAAAAGGGATTGGGCTGGCAAAAAACACTTGAACTTACAAAAACCAAAATTCTTCCAAACCTTTTGAAAACTTCTTCAACAAATTATATGCCGCATTTACATTCTCCGGCGATTCTGGAAAGCATTGCAAGCGAACTTATAATTTCAACTTTCAACCAGTCAATGGACAGCTGGGATCAAGGTCCGGTTGCCACAGAAATTGAAACTGAAGTGATAACGCATTTGTGCAGACTTTTTGGTTTTCGGCGTGGTTCCGATGGAGTTTTTACTTCCGGCGGAAGCCAATCGAATGAAACGGCGATAACTCTTGCACGCGACTGGTTTATTTCAAAAATCATGAATTATGATGTAAAAAAACATGGACTTCCAGAAAATTTCCGGAAGCTCAGAATGTATACAAGCGAGATAAGCCACTTTTCAATGGAAAAAACTGCGCATATTTTGGGGTTAGGCTACGAAAGCGTTGTAAAAGTTCCTGTGGACGCAAACAAAAGAATGAATTTCGGTGCGCTGAATTATCTTGTCCAAAAAGATATTGCAGCCGGAAATATTCCCTTTCTTGCGGTCGCGACAATCGGAACAACAGATTTTGGCTCAATTGACCCGGTTGAGCAGATTTCTGCGCTCTGCAACCATCACAATATGTGGCTTCATGCGGATGCGGCTTATGGCTCTGGCGTGATTTTGAGCGAAAAATATTCTTCAAAAGTAAAAAATCTTTATCTTTGTGACTCAATCACTGTAGATTTTCATAAAATGTTTCTTCAGCCAATAAGCTGTTCGGCTTTGCTCGTAAAAAAAGCGGAAGATTTTGACGCGCTTACAATCCACGCGGATTATCTTAACAGAACAGAAGATGAAGAGGATGGCTACACAAATCTTGTTGATAAATCTTTGCAGACAACAAGACGTTTTGATGCGCTTAAAGTATGGACAAGTTTTCAGCTGCGTGGAAAAGACGGCTGGAGCGAAATAATCACAAAAAGCATGGAAAATGCAAAATTCCTTTATGAAATCATCAAAAACAATGAGAATTTTAAGGTTGTTACAGAACCGGAAATAACTTCCGTTGTATTCAGGCACATCAAAAGCGATGAAACAAACAGACGAATCCGAAGAGAACTTATGCACAAGCACGGAATTGTTGTCGGCCAGACAGTTTCAGATGGATTCGTTTGCCTGAAATTCACTTTGTTAAACCCGCTGATGACACACGAAAAACTGGAAAATCTGGTTTCTCTGATTCAACATCTTGCGGAAGAATAAAAAAAATGCCACTGAAATAATTTTTCAGTGGCTGCAAAATTCTAATCTTCTTCTAAAAATCCTGCTTGATATTTTCCTGAGCCTTTCCTTTGTCCTTCTCGCGGATTTCTACGCGGCGAATTTTTCCAGAAATTGTTTTCGGCAATTCCTTTACAAATTCAAAGATTCTAGGACATTTATACATCGCAGTATTTTCTTTTGCAAATGTAGAAAGTTCAGTTTCCATCTCTTTTGGATCTTTTGTGTCATATCCAGGAGAAAGAACGATTGTAGCTTTTACTGCCATTCCTCGTTTTGGATCTTCAACACCAGTAACAGCACATTCCATAACCGCCGGATGCTGCTGAAGAATTGACTCAACTTCAAATGGACTTACGCGGTAACCAGCAGTCTTGATAATATCATCCTTTCGGCCAACAAACCAGACATAACCATCCTTGTCCATGTAAACATTGTCGCCAGTATGATAAACGCCACCGTCAAATGCGTTTGCTGTAAGAACAACATCCTTGTGGTAACCCATCAAGAGTCCGAACGGACGACCGTGCTCAACATGAATACAAAGTTCTCCAGTTTCTCCAACAGGAACAGGATTATTATTTGCGTTTAAAATTTCTACATCATAAAGAGGATTTGGTCGCCCCATTGAACCCGGACGGATTTCTGAATAATCAAGGAAGTTTCCGCAGATAATTGTAGATTCTGTCTGACCGTAACCTTCGTAGATTTTCTTTCCAGTCTGTTCAAGCCATTTATTGTAAACTTCACCGTTCAAGGCTTCTCCGGCTGTGCTGAAACGTGTACATTTGCTCAAATCATATTTGCTCAAATTCTGGCGGACCAAATAACGGTAAACTGTAGGAGGCGCGCAGAAAGTTGTAAGTCCATATTTTGAAATCATCTCCAGCATTTTTGTTGGTTTAAAGCTGTTCATATCATAAACAAACAATGCTGTTCCAGCAATCCACTGACCATAAAGTTTTCCCCATGTAGATTTTGCCCATCCTGTTTCAGCAATTGTAAGGTGAAGTCCATCCTCAACAACTCCGTGCCAATATTTTGCAGTAATAATGTGTCCGATTGGATAGTCGTAATCCTGAAGAACCATTTTTGGATAGCCAGAAGTTCCAGAAGTAAAATAAAGCAACATCGGGTCTTTGTTGTGGGTTGCGGCCTCTCCAACCGGGCGAGGAAATTCCGCAGGAAGATTTTCATATTCTTCGTGGAAACTAATCCATCCGTCACGTTTTTCTTTTCCAACTGTAACAAGATATTTTACAGTATTCGATTTTGGCATTGCCTTATCAATTTCGCCCTGGATGTTAGGATTATCATAAGAAATAATCATTTTCACATCAGCAGCGTTTGCCCGGTATTCAATATCAGACTGAAGAAGCTGATCTGTAGCAGGAATTACAATCGCACCAATACGGTGAAGCGCCGGCATCAAAATCCACCATTCGTAGCGGCGGCGCAAAACAAGCATTACTGTATCGCCTTTTTTAATTCCTTTTGAAACAAGCCAGTAAGCCGCACGTTTTGACTCACGAGAAATATCATCGAAAGTAAAATTTTTCTCTTCTCCATTATCATCAACCCAAACCAATGCCCGTTTTCCAGGAAATTCAGTTGCATATCGATCTACAATATCGTAAGCAAAATTGAAATCTTCTTTTGTTTTTAATTTGCAATGTTTTTTAAAATCATCGTAATCCTTAAAATCCCGGTCTTCAACAAGAAAATCATGATATAAAGCAGACATTTAGTGCTCCTATAAAAATCAATATCTATAAATAAGACAAACAAACCTTCAAAAAGTTTCAAATATTTTATCACACATTTTGAAAGTTGAACATTATTCCAGCAACTTGTATAATCCGTTTATGAAGAAAATTCCTGACTACACAACTATTTATTCAGATGATGATATTGTAATCTTGAACAAAAAAAGCGGACTTTTGATTGCCGCCGACAGATACGATTTGGACGCACCGCGCCTTGACCTTCTTGCAGAAAAAGAATTCGGAAAACTTTATGCTGTTCACCGCATAGACAAAGATACTTCAGGAATCATAATTTATGCACGAAATCCTGAGGCTCACAAAAATATTTCAGAGCAATTTCAGGAACGAAAAGTTCAAAAAGTTTATCATTGCCTTGTTCACGGCAGACCGATGTGGAACACTTTACGCGTTGAGCTCCCACTTATGCCGGATGGTGATGCAAGACACAGAACTGTTGTAAACAAAAGATACGGAAAACCTTCCACAACAGACTTTAAAGTGATTGCGGAATGCGGTCCATACACTTGGATTGAGGCGTGCCCAAAAACCGGCAGAACGCACCAAATCCGCGTGCATCTGGCAGAAAACGGATTCAGCATTGTATGCGATCCTTTGTACAGCGGAAACCAAAAACCAGTCAGACTAAGCGAAATAAAACGTTCCTGGCGTGGCGATGAGCAAGAAGAACAACCTCTTTTGAGCCGGCTTGCGCTTCACGCTTATAAAATAACTTTTTCGCATCCAAAAACTGGTGAACAAGTTACATTTTCTGCGCCATACCCAAAAGATATGGAAGCGACCAGAAAACAGATGGCAAAAATCTTTGGTTCAGATCCATTGGCCGAAGAAGTCTGAAAATTTAAATTGAAGAAATCATTTTTAATTTCAGTTTTTGCAATATTTCTCTCATTTTTTCTAGACGCACAGCAAAAAAAGAACGATTTTCATCTGGAAATTTCCCAATTTTTCGGGCTTCAAGATGGAATGCAGAATGAATTTGTATATCAATTTTCTGAAAATGAAAATTCATACAAAAAACTTAGCCAGCTTGACTGGGAAATGAAAAAACTTTTTTATCTTGGCGGAAAAATTGATTTTCAGTACAAAAATTTTTCATTCAATTTTTTAGGAGCCGGATTTTTGCCAAAGAAATCTGGAATAATGACCGATTCAGACTGGATTGGAATTGTTTCCGGATTTTCAGAGCAAACCCATCTTTCAAAAAGTGAAAACGAACTTTCAAAAGGATTTTTTTTAGATACAAGCGCCGGCTGCAGATTGGATTTTTCTGATTTTTTCAGCATAAAAGCAAATTTTGGTTTTGAATACAACTATTATTTTTTCAAGGCTTCAGACGGATACGGATGGTACGGCAACGAAAACACGCCTTACTACAGCGAAAACGCAACTTTTTACCAAAAAGGAAAACTGGCAGAAATCTCTCTTGAACGCACAATTTATTCAGTTTATTTTCTGATAAATCCAGAATTTCACATAACAAGATATTTTGAAATAAACCCTTTCTTTAAAGTTGCTCCGTTCAGTTTTTTCAAGGAAATTGACCATCACTTTGATTTTTATTCAGAAGGAACTTTTTGGTACGACTACGGAACTTGTTTTTTCAACTCAAACCAAGCCGGAATCAAAATCGCCATAAAACCTTTTGAAAAACTTTCGTTTTCTTTTGAATATTCCTACAGATTCTCAATGAGATTCAAAGGTGAAATCGGTGAAAATTCAAAAAATAAAGAAAGTCCATTTGAGATGGAATCAAATTCAAAAAGCGCATTTGAACAGAAAATCCATAATTTTTCGATTTCTGCAAAGTGGCTTATTTTTTAGCTCCAGGATTTGATTTTACAAATTTTATCCTGACTTGCTGAATCCGCCGCTGAGACTGATCTTCTATAAAAAACAGACAATTTTTCCAGTTGAAAATTTCGCCCGTAGAAGGCAAATATCCAATCTTTTCCAAAAGCCATCCTCCAAGCGTCATATATTCATCAGATTCAAGGTCGAGCTTTAAAATTGAATTCAAATCATCAAGTTTCAGGTCGCCAGGAACAATAAATTCATTTGCAGAAACAAGCTTTATCCTTTCTTCAGCAGGAATTTTTGATTTGTCATCATCTGTCATTCTACCAAAAATAACACGCTGAATATCATCTATTGTTGCAACTCCTGCCAAAAACCCCTGTTCGTTCAGCGCAACCGCAAATTCCGTATTTTCCTTTTTGAATTTTGCAAGCAATTCCAGCGCGGTAAAAGTTTCCGGCACAAAAAGAACATTTTTCATAACAGACGAAGCGTAATTCTTTTCGTTGTTTTTTTCAGAATTAAAAAGAACAGATTTATAATGAATTACACCAACAATTGATTCTTTAGAACCTTCATAAACCGGCAGCATCGAAAGTCCAGTTGAAACAAACATCTGCACGATTTTTTCGCGGCTATCATCCACAGAAACTGATTTTACAAGAGAACGGTGCTTCATTATATCGTGAACAGTCAAATCATTGAAACGGAAAATCTTGTCAAGCATCGTTTTTTCAGAAGCCTCAAGCGTTCCTTCCTGCGCCCCGACATCAATCAGCGTTTTTAATTCTTCTTCCGTAACCAGCGGAGAATCATCCTTTAAAAGATTTTTCGCAAGATTCGCCGTTCCTTTTGAAATTGCGCTAAAAATCCATACAACTGGAAAAAAAACTTTTTCCAAAACAAGAAGTGGCACGGAATTTTTGCAAACAGTTTCTTCCGAATAACGCCCGGCAACAGTTTTTGGAATAATTTCACCAAAAATTACAGAAAAAAACGTAAAACAAACAGTAGCAATACCAACGCCAGAGTTACCAATCAAAGAAACCGCCAAAGCCGTAGCAATCGCAGAGCCAAGCGTATTCATAAAATTAATTCCAATAAGAATGATTGTCAAAAGCTCATCGATGTTTTCGCGCAATTTTGCCACAGTTTTCGCATTTTTTCTGCCTTCGCCAATCATTTGCCGGAGCTTAATTTTATTTATAGAAAGAAAAGCCGTTTCCGAGCCAGCGAAAAAGGCAATCAGATTAACAATAACAAAAAGAACGCAAATAAAGAGAATATTCTTAATCATCCTGTTTACCTTCCGTTTCTTTTTTTACAATCTGAACCTGCGTAATCCTGCGCTTTTCCATTGCTGTAACAGTGTAAACAACGCCAGAATCCTCAACAAAATCGCCAACAACTGGAATCCTGTCGAGTTTTTCAATAATCCAGCCGCCAAGAGTATCATTTATATTTGATTCAAGTTTTATTCCAAAATAAATTTTCAAGTCAACAAGCAAAGTTGAACCATCAACCGTAAAATTATCCTGATTCTTTAAAATTTCCAGATTTTTCTCGTCCTGCCAAGATGATTTATTTCCTGTAGTTCCAAAAATTTCCCGGTGAATATCAGACTGCGTAATCAGTCCATCCGTTCCAGAATATTCATCAATAATTATCGCCATTGACTGCCGGTTTTCCTGCATAACTTGAACAACAGAAGTTATTTTTCTAGTTCCTGGAATAAAAAGCGGCGGACGCATAAGTTTTTTCATGTCAAATTCCGCAGGAGAAGTTTTCAGCAAATCCTTTAAATAAATAATTCCGATTATGTCATCAATGTTTTTCTTATAAATAGGAAACATTGAAAATTTTGTTTTTTGAGCTTTTTCTATCACATCAGAATATGTCGCGGTTTCTTTTAGCCGCACAATTGAAGTACGCGGAACCATTATTTCTGCCGCGGTTATATCCGTAAACTTGAAAACCGAATTCATCATATTTTTTTCGCCGTTTTCAAGAACACCAGTTTCTTCGCCAACTTCAATAAATGATTTTATATCTTCTTCTGAATAAGTGTGTTCTGGCTTTTCTACACTGATTCCGCGGATTTTAAGAATCAATCTGCTGAATGCAGTAAAAAGAATAACCACCGGTCTCAGAATATGAACAATCACATCCACAAAAAGCGAAAGCGCATAGGCAATTCCGTCAGGTTTTCTTGTAGAAATCGCCTTTGGAGTAATTTCTCCAAAAATCAAAAGGACAAGAGTTACCACAAAAGTCGCGATTCCAACACCTTTGCTTCCAAAAATGCGCATCGCGACCGCTGTAATAATTGAACTTAAAAGAATGTTAACCAAGTCATTTGCAACAAGAAGCGTATTTATCAGATGCTCTTTGTTTTCAAGAAGACGGCTTACCCGCAACGCCTTCTTATTTTTTTCCTTCCGCAAAATCCTCAAACGCAGTTTATTCATTGAAAGGAACGCGCTTTCAGAAACACTAAAGAGCATCGATAAAGTTACTAAAGCCACTGAAGCAACCAGCAGCCCGGCAAGAACAAGGTTACCCAATTTTTTTACTCAGCGGAATTTCCTGAAGCAGAATCATTTTCTGCCGCCACAGAATTTTCCATGTATTCAATGTACTGTTGAATCTGCGGAACAAGCTCACTTTCCGGAGCCGCCTGAACAGACTGCTTCATATACGAAATAACATCCTCAATTTTTGCATCTGGCAGTTTTGTCGCAAGTTCTGCACACATAAAATACAAAGACTGAACATCTTCCGGATTCATAAATTTGTTTTCAGCGCATTTTTCATAAATTTTCAGCGCACCGGCAAAATCCTGAGTAAGCAATTTGTCATAAGCGTCTGTGTGCGCAATCTGAAAAAGATATTTTCCAATTTTTCCAGAAGCGTTTTTTGAATCCATTGAAACAGCCTTTTTCAGCAAATCGTAAAGTGCAAGTTTATGAATATCTGCCGCATTCTCGAACAAAGCATCGATTGCATCAAGTTTTTCCTGTTTTGAACCTTTTTTTGTTGAAGCCACCATTCTGTTGAATTCATCAATTTCGTCAGCCTCAAGTTTTAAAAGACCGGTAAACCCTTCCACTGAATCAGAATTGAACTCGCAATCAACCTCCGAAATAAAATATCCGTCCTTTGAAAGAATATTTATAACCGGAGTTTCGCGGATTCCATAAAAATCAGCAATTTTAAACTGCTTGTTCAGCAAATCACGTCTTTTTTCAAGATTTTTCTGTTCCCTGCTGGAAATTTCATTGTCAGGAACGCCAAAAACTGACTGCAAATCCGTAAAATCAAAATGAACACAAACAAAATCATCTTTTACAGAATCCGCAAATTCCTTTGAAAGAATTGCCTGAACTCCACTCTCGCTTCCTGGAACATCAGAATCAGAATTTACAAAAAACAAGATTTCCTTATTTTTTGACTGAGCAGTTTTTTTTGCGGAATCAAAATCAGAATACCAACCGTTTGAATCCTGAGAATTTCCGCAAGATGCCAAAATCAATGCGGCAAAAACAGAAACCGCAACCATCAATTTTTTCATTTTTCCATCCTATAAATAAATTCGTTTATTTAAAGTAACGAACGCCAGCCGCAAATACATTTTCACAGCTGTTTTCATATTCGTTTGTAAGAGGATTTCCTGCAACATTCATAATCAAATCGCAACTAGCACCGTTCGCATCAGTTCCGATTGTACGCTCGCTGTGTCCCATTTTTCCAAGAACTCTTCCATCCGGGCTTGTAATTCCTTCAATTGCAAACAAAGAGCCGTTCGGGTTATCTGGTTCAGTAATCGCAGGATTTCCATATTCATCAACATACTGACTGAAAACCTGTCCGTTCTCAAAGAATTTCTTTGCAGTTGCCTCATCGCAAACAAAACGACCTTCTCCATGGCTTATCGGAACAAGATGAATTCTTGAATCAACTACGCTAGGATCCATTGCCCATGGGCTTGTTGCGCTAACCAAACGAGTTCTTACAATTCGGCTGATATGGCGGCCAATTTTATTATATGTCAAAGTAGGCATATCTGGTTCCATATCGCGGAATTCTCCATACATTGCAAGACCAGTTTTTACCAATGCCTGGAAACCGTTACAAATTCCCAAAACAAGACCATCCCGTTTTTTAAGCAATGCCATAACCTGCTCTGAAACACGACCTTCACGCAGACAGTTTGCAATAAATTTCGCAGAACCATCAGGCTCATCACCCGCACTAAATCCGCCGCTCAACGCAAGAATCTGAGCAGCTTTCAATTCCTTTTCAAAATTTGAAAGAGATTCTTCCAGCAAAGCCGGAGTTTTATTCGCCAAAACAATAATTTTTGTTTCAGCACCAGCAAGGTTGAATGCACGGGCCATGTCAAATTCGCAGTTTGTTCCAGGGAAAACAGGAATCAAAACACGCGGCTTTGTCTTAGGAGCAGCAAAAACCGGATTCTTTCTTATATCAGATAAAGACTTGTGAATATTCACCGCAAATTCAGGAAGCGGTTTCTGAACTTCCGCGCCACTTACCGGCGGGAAAACCTCGTACAATTTTGATTCCCATGCAGTTTCCGCATCAGCCAAATCAATTTTTACACCAGGAATATTATCAACTTCAACGTGAATTTCTGCATCAGAAATCGTATTTCCAATCTTAAAAGCAGTTCCTTCAGCAAATCCGCCCAAATCAAGTTCCCCTTCAGCTTCAACAATAATTGAACCATAAAGCGGAGTGAACAAATCCTTTGGAGTAACTTTTTTGATTTTGTCAAAACCAGCAGCTGTCGCGCTAAATGGAAGATTATCGATTTTTACACCGATTTTATTTCCCATAGCCATTTTTGTAACCGCTTCTGCAATTCCACCAGCACAAACCGGATACATCGCAGCAATTTTTTTCTGGGAATTCAACTCATAGAGATTGTTTGAATTCTTTGTGAAAGCCTCAAAATTCGGCGCAAGCTCAGAAGAATAAGGAACTGAAACAAGATAAACATTGTCGCCAGCCTTTTTAAAAGAGCCGCTTGTAACATTTTTTACATCATCGCTTGTAACAGCAAAAGAAACCAGCGTATGCGGAACATTCAATTCCTCAAAAGTTCCAGACATTGAATCTTTTCCACCGATAGAAGCAGTGCCCATCGCATTCTGCGCATCAATAGAACCAAGAAGGGCTGCCGCCGGATAACCCCAAGTTTTTTCACTCACAGCGCGGCCAAAAAATTCCTGGAACGAAAGACGACAGTCAACAGGTTTTCCGCCCATGCAGGCAATTTTTGCCAAAGAAGAAAGAACCGCTGTCTGCGCACCATGCCACGGTGACCATTCACCAACACGCGGATCATAGCCAAAAGCCATCATGCTCACAGTAGAAGTTTCAAACGGACTAACAACAGGAATTTTTGCAACCATTCCAGCTTCTGGTGTACTCTGATATTTTCCGCCATAAGGGAACAAAACTGTAGACGAACCAATTGAACCGTCAAAACGCTCGCCCAATCCACGCTGAGAACAACAAGCCAAATCGCTTATATTTTTCATCCAGGCCTTTTTTAACGCAGTTTCGCCGCCAACAGATTCACGCTTGGAAAGCTCTTCTTTTACAGAATCCAACGCATTTACAAGAGGAGATTCATTTTGTGCCGCAGGGCTTTCAATCAGCGCAACCGCCTCATGATGAGCACCCGCCGCATCCAAGAATTCACGTCCAAGATTTACAATCGTTTTGCCGCGCCAGTTAATAACAAGGCGATTCGTATCCGTAACATCAGCAACTTTCACCGCCTGCAGATTTTCTTTTGCCGCCGCATCAATAAATTTTTCAGCATCTTTTGCGCGTACAACAACAGCCATTCGTTCCTGAGATTCAGAAATCGCAAGTTCCGTTCCGTTCAAACCTTCATATTTTTTAGGAACTTTATCCAAATCAATATCAAGTCCAGGCGCAAGCTCTCCAATTGCAACAGAAACGCCACCAGCACCAAAGTCATTGCAACGGCGAATCATCAGGCTGACATCTTTATTTCTGAACAGACGCTGGATTTTTCTTTCCTCAACAGCATTTCCCTTCTGAACTTCAGCGGCAGCCGTAGAAACAGATTTTTCAGTATGAACCTTAGAAGAACCAGTAGCCCCACCAATTCCATCTCGACCAGTTCCACCGCCAACAAGAATAACAACATCACCCGGCTCAGGTCGTTCACGCATTACAGTATCAACAGGAGCAGCCGCAACAACCGCGCCAAGCTCCATTCTTTTAGCCAAATATCCAGGATGATAAAGCTCAGCAACCTGCCCAGTAGTTAAGCCAATCTGGTTTCCATAAGAACTGAAACCCTGCGCAGCCTCGCGGCAAATCTTAATCTGAGGTAGTTTACCCTTTCTAGTCGCGCTCAAAGGAACAGTCGGATCTGCCGCCCCAGTAACTCGCATAGACTGATAAACCCACGAACGCCCAGAAAGAGGATCCCTGATTGCACCACCAATACAAGTGGCCGCACCACCAAAAGGTTCAATTTCCGTCGGATGGTTATGAGTTTCGTTTTTAAACATCAAAAGCCAAGTTTCTTTCTTATCGCAAGCATTGCCATCGCTATCATGAGTGTAATGAACATCTATATAAATTGAGCAGGCATTGTTCTCTTCGCTGACTTCAAGATTATCAAGTTTTCCATGCTTCTTAAGATATTTTATGCCAATAACAGCCATATCCATAAGACAAACAGGCTTGTCAGTGCGCCCAGCATACATTTCAGTGCGCATCTCAGTGTAATTCTGCAAAGATTTCTTGAACAAATCCGCATACGGACCATCCTCAACCTTAATATCTTTTAATTCAGTCAAAAAAGTTGTGTGACGGCAATGGTCAGACCAGTAAGTATCCAAAACCCTGATTTCAGTTTCGGTCGGGTCACGCTTTTCGCCAACAAAATAACTCTGCAAAAATTTAATATCCGCAAAATCCATCGCAAGACCCATTTTTTTGCGGTAATCTTCCAGCGCCTTGTCATTCCAACCGATAAAACCATCCACAACAGGAATATCACCCGGAACATCAGACTTTATCTCCAAAGTCTCAGGAATCTTATCATCAGTCAAACGGCTATCAACAGGATTAATCAAATAACCCTCAATTTTTTTCACATCATCAGCAGAAACTTTTCCGCTCAAAATAACCATTTTTGCACAACGAACACGCGGAGCTTCCTTCAAAACCGGCACAGAAGAAGCCATTCCAGCCCTAAGCAAATTCAAACACTGTTCCGCGCTATCCGCCCGCTGATCATACTGACCCGGCAAAAATTCCCAAACAATAACAGTATCACCGTCAGCAACATCAACCTTGTCATAATAAACAAAATCACTCTGCGGTTCGCTAAAAATTCTAGTAGCAGCAGCCTTACCAACAGCCTCACCAATATTTTCAACATCATAGCGGTTAAGATAACGAACTCCAGTTACACCAGAAATTCCCAAAAAATTATTAATCTGCGACAAATAACTTTCAGCCTCGTTAGCAAAACCAGGCTTCCTTTCTACATATAAACGAAACATAAATTATATTATAAAGATATTCAAACGCCCTTTCAACGCACAATCTCAACAAGTTTTTTCTTTCTTTGGGCGCAAAATACCACCGCAACGGGCGTTCCGCGGTTTCGTAACCTCATTGCATAAAATAAAACGCTTAAAAAGTTTTTTTAAGCATTTTATTTTATGCAACCGCCAAAGGCGGCCGCTCCATACCCGCGCAAGTTCTTTTCCGCGCTCCGCCGCGCCTACTACTAAAAACGCAAAAGGCGGCTTCTACGAAGCCGCCATGCAAAAAAAATGCCGGCAAGCAGAAAGCCACCAGCACTTTCAATTTTCACAGCAAAAAACTAGTTTCCTCAGTCGGCTGCGGGCACGGACGCCCGCTCCAGCCGAGCGAGAAATCCGCAAGGATTTCTCGTAAGCAAAAAAATGCAAGGACGCATTTTTCACTAAGTCAAGCAAAAAAAACTAGTCTCCTCAACCATCCGCGGGCACGGACGCCCGCCCCAGTCGAGCGAGAAATCCGCAAGGATTTCTCGTAAGTAAAAAAATGCAAGGACGCATTTTTTTACGGATTTACCGTAGTCTTATATGCAGTTGTGATTTTTCCGTCTGCACCTTTCACAAACTGAATCATAACCGCAGACTTTACAGGATTTCTTTTTTCATCAAATGTAATATGACCAGTTACATAATTGCCGTCAGTCTTTTCAAGAGCATCGCGAACCTTTTCAACATCAAAAGTTCCAGCTGCTTCAATAGCATCCTTCAACATATAAACAGAATCATAACCAAGAACAGCAAAAGAATTTGGAGCCTTGTTGTATTTTGCCTTAAATGCCTTTACAAGATTCTGAACAGCAGGTTCTGTAGAATCTTCTGCATAGTGATTTGAATAATATCCATTCAAAACTTCATCACCAGCATTCGCCGTAAGACCATCCCAACCGTCTGCTCCAACAATCGGAGTATTAATTCCCTGAGCTCTAAGCTGCTTTGCAATCAAAGCAACAGTTCCGTAATAATCAGGCAAATAAACTACATCAGGCTTAGCATTCTTAATCTTTGTAAGCTGAGCATTAAAATCCTTATCACCAGTTGAATAAGACTCAAGGGCAACAACTTCGCCACCATTAGCCTTAAATGAAATCTGGAAATTTTCAGAAAGACCAACAGAATAATCGTTTCCGCTATCATAAAGGATAGCGGCACGCTTTGCCTTTAAATTTTCTGCGGCAAATTTACCACCAACAGTTCCCTGGAACGGATCAATAAAGCAAGCACGGAAAATATAATTTCCAGCATCCGTAATTGCAGGTGATGTAGCAGCAGGTGCAATCTGAACTACCTTGCTAGCCTGAGCCAATGTAGTAATAGCCTGTGTACAACCACTAGTCAAAGATCCAATCACATATTTCACACAGTCTTTTGTAATAAGCTTTTTGAAAGCATTTACTGTTTTATCTGGAGAACCTTCATCATCTTCACAGATAAATTCAACTTTTTTTCCAGCAATTCCACCGGCTGCATTAATTTCCTCAACAGCAAGATCGATGCCGTTTTTGCATTCAACACCATATACAGCAACGCTTCCAGAAAGAGGCGCAACTCCACCAATTTTTACAGTATCGCCAGATGACTTGGCACAACCTGCCAATGCAAAAGTCATCACAGCAAGACCAGCAAATCCAACAAACTTTTTCATATTTTCCTCCGAAAATGAAAAATATTTTTATATAATAATAATTTATTTCAAATTCTTATGGAAGAGCCTTTAGAAAACAAAAAACGTTATTTTATCTCAACTGGGATTTATAAAAAGAAATTAAAAAAGACAAAAAAAAAACGACAGCCACCTGGACTGCCGTTTGTTATCACTCGAGTGCTATTTAGAATAGTATTCGATTACAAGATTTTCCTTTACATCAACTGGAATTTCAGCACGAAGTGGCAAGCGACTAAACTTAGCACTAAAGCCGTCTACATTTTTTTCAATATATTCAAGTTTTCCAGCTTTATCTTCAAGGAAGATTGCTTTTAATGCACCTGATTTCTGAGCTTTTTCACTCAAAGTGATTGTCTGTCCAACTTTTACAGAGAAAGAAGGAATATTAACTTTCTTTCCATCAACAGTAAAGTGTCCATGACTAACCATCTGGCGAGCCTGACGAATAGACTTAGCAAAACCAGCACGGTATACAAGATTATCAAGACGACGTTCCAAAAGAATGAGCAATTCGTCACCAGTATTACCAGTAGCACGAGCCGCAGCATCGAAATATCTTCTCATCTGTTTTTCAAGGATTCCGTAATATGCCTTTACCTTCTGTTTTTCAATCAACTGAAGACCATATTCTGAAACCTTCTTTTTTTTAGCAAAAGCAGGGGAATTTGCTCTTTCCAGTGCTTTAGGGTGTCCACATACGTTTACACCAAGTCTTCTACATTCTTTAAAACGAGGACTTCTTCTAGTAGCCATTTTATGCTCCTATTTAATTTTTTACTCTGCAGCTGGTGCAGTTTCTTCAGCAGCAGGTGCTGCCTTTGCCGCAGCCTTAGCAGCAGCTCTTTCTTTATTCTTCAAAGTAGCATTGCATACTTTGCAGATATTTAAAGTCTGTCCGTCAACTTCTTTCTCATAAAGACATTTTACATCTGTCTTTTTACAGATAGGGCAAGTAGCTCTTCCGTGTGCTGGAAGTGAACGGATACCAGTTCCACGATGGTTCTTAGACATTTCCTACTCCTTATCTGCATCTTCTGCTTTAGGTTCAGCAGTTTTTTTTGCAGTTGTTTTCTTAGCTGCAGAAGTTTTCTTTGCAGCAGGCTTTTTTGCAGGCGCTTTCTTTTCATCAGCAGATTTTGCAGTTTTTTTTGTCTTAGCCTCAGTTTTTTCTTCTTTAGCATCAGTATCAAGCTTATAATCTACAAGTTCAAGAATAACCATATCAGCGGCATCACCCTGTCGGAAACCAATTTTAAGAACACGAGTATAACCACCGTTGCGGTCTTTCATTCTAGGACCGATTTCAGTAAAAAGTTTGTTCAAAATCTTTTCATCTGCAATAAATTTTGCAGCTTCACGACGATTGTGAACTGAATCAATTTTGCTTCTAGTAATTAATTTTTCAGCAGCCTTGCGAACTTCCAATGCCTTAGCTTTTGTAGTAGTAATACGTTCAAATCTAAAGAGTGAAGTTACCATGTTGCGTGACATTGCACGGCGGTGTGCTGTTGTGCGCGAAAGCGGATTAAAACCATTTCTATGATTCATCTGTTTCTTCCTTCTGCTTTGTTAAATTTGCAGCATTCTTCAGATGACTATAGTCAGTCATACCAAGAGTCAAGCCCCATTCCTGAAGTTTTTCTTTGATTTCTGTAAGACTCTTCTTACCAAAGTTTCGAGTCTTTGCAATATCATCTTCTGTCTTTTTAGTTAATTCACCAATAGTACGAATATTCGCGTTCTTAAGACAATTTGAAGAACGAACAGAAAGTTCCAACTCTTCTACAGGAGTATTAAGAATTTCTTTAATTCTTGCATCATCTTCACTATCTTCATCACTACTAGCGACATCACTGTCATTAAAGTTTACAAAAATTGAAAAATGATCTTTTGCAATCTTTGCAGCTTCTGCCAATGCATCTTCAGGTGCAATTGTCCCATCTGTCCAAATTTCAAGAACAAGCTTATCGTAATCATTTCGCTGTCCTACGCGGCAAGGTTCAATAGAATACTTTACCTTTGGAACAGGAGTAAAGATTGCATCCATAGGAAGTGTACCAACAACTTCAATGTAATGTTCGTTCACTTCTGCCGGAACATATCCGCGACCAAGATCAACCTGCATTTCAATATCAAGGTGACAGCCTTCCATCATTGTAAAGACAAGCATATCTTTAGTCATAACTTCAAGCTGATTTTCCTTGGCAAGGTCATCGCTCTTTACAACACCAGGTCCTTTAAATTCATAAAGGATAGTGTCCTGTTCAATATCGTTAGGAAGACGCAAACGAATCTGTTTAAGACTGTTGATGATTTCCAATGTATCTTCAGAAACATTAGGAATTGCTTCAAATTCGCTAGAGATTACGTGTGGCACACCATCAGCATCATAAGAAGTGATACGGATAGATGTGATGGCGTAACCCTGAATTGATGAAAGCAACACGCGGCGCAAAGTATTTCCTACTGTTGTGCCAAATCCTGTTTCAAAAGGATAAGCTGTGAACTTACCATAATTCGGATTAGTCTCAAGATGCTCAAAAGTAATACCTTTTGGTTTCTTAAAACCTTTAAGCAGATTTTTGCGAGCCATCAGAACTCCTCTTGAGGTTGAAAAACTCAACCCCCCAATTTACATCAGACAAACCAGACTTCTCTGGCTTATAAATTCGTTTAGACATCTCTGTCAAAACAGTCTGCCACTGACATCCGGCAGACAGGATTACTATCTTTTCTGGTTCCGTTACATACGGCGAGTTTTGCGAGGTCGGCATCCGTTATGAGGAATTGGAGTAATATCATGGATAGATTTTACTCTTAATCCCATAGCACCAAGAGAACGGATAGCATTTTCGCGTCCCATTCCAGGTCCTTTTACATAAACGTGAACTTCTCGCAAACCGTAGCTTACTGCCTTCTGAACAGCTGTTTCTGCAACTGACTGAGCAGCAAATGGAGTAGATTTTTTTGCTCCACGGAAACCAAGACCGCCTGATGATGCCCAAGACAAAGCATTACCATTCAAGTCTGTAATTGTAACGATAGTATTATTAAACGTTGCCTGAATGTAAACATTACCTTCGTAAACGCTTTTCTTTTCCTTTCGTTTTTTAGCTGTAGCCATTAGTTTCCTCCGCCTTACTTCTTCTTATTAGCAACAGTCTTCTTCTTACCTTTACGGGTACGAGAATTTGTGCGAGTTCTCTGACCACGAACTGGAAGACCTTTCTTATGTCTAAGACCGCGGTAACAGCCAATATCAATAAGGCGTTTAAGGTTAAGACCGATTTCTGAACGAAGACGACCTTCTACCTTGTAGTTCTTATCCAGAATATCACGAATCTTTGCAATTTCATCCTGAGTAAGATCATTAGCCATTTTAGCTGGATCAATCTTAGCTTCTTCAAGGATTTTTTTTGCCAAAGAATTTCCGATACCATAAATATAAGTTAAAGCAATACTTATGTGTTTATTTGGGATATCAACTCCCGATATTCGAGCCATCTGTTACTCCTTAGCCCTGTCTCTGCTTGTGTTTTGGGTTTGAACAAATGATACGGACAATTCCGTTTCTTTTGATTACCTTACACTTATCACAGATAGGTTTTACACTGGTTCGTACTTTCATAAAGACCCCCTGAGAATAAACATTCTCACCGAATCTTAGCACCTCGCAATGAGAGACAATTCGGTGAAAAATAATATAACATATATTCTCAATCTTTTTCTACTACTTAGAGCACGATTTTCTAAACTTTTCTAAAGATTTCGTGATCTAATCTTACCTTTCTTTGTCAGTCCATCCTGATGATGCATTTTCAAAAGAGCTTCAACCTGACTCATAGTATCCAAATCAACACCTACCATAATGATAAGCGAAGTACCACCCATCAGCATTGCAACTGACTGCGGGAAATTGAATAATCTCTGAATCACAGATGGAATAATAGCAATAAATGCCAAGAACAAAGAACCCGGCAAAATAAGTCGGTTCAATATTTTATTAAGGTATTCTTCTGTTTTATCAGTGCTTACACCTGGAATAGAACCGCCATTCTCTCGAATATTTTTTGCAATTTCAACAGGATTCAAAGTTACCTGTGTATAGAAATATGCAAAGAAAACAATAAGAATGACCAACAAAACATTGTACCAGAGACCGTTTGGTGTCAAGATATTTGAAAGGCGACTTATCCACCTAGCAGATTCCTGGTTATTTCCCAAAGTAGAAACAATCTGCAACGGCAATGTAAGAAGAGAAGAAGCAAAAATCAACGGAATAACGTTAGACGGATTTACTTTGAAAGGAATATAAGTGTTTTGACCACCGTACATTTTTCTTCCAACAACTCGTTTTGCGTAATGAACCGGGATTTTTCTTTCGCCAGATTCTTCAAATATTACCAAAGCAATAATAGCAACAAACATTACAAGCACTACAATAACGAAAACCAGCTGGATTTCACCTGCAGCAACTTTTCGTACAAGTTCAGCAATCGCATTAGGAAGACGAGCAACGATACCGGCAAAAATCATCATAGAGATACCATTGCCAATACCGTTAGCTGTAATCTGATCGCCAAGCCATACAGTAACCATAGATCCTGTGGTTACTGTAAGGATAGCCAAAAGATTGAACTTCAAAAGTGAGCTGAACACAATACATCCAGGAATTGAGCGCGCATAAACTGTAACCGCATAAGACTGAAGCAAACATACAAAAACTGTACCGATTCTAGTCCATGCAGCCATCTTACGCTGTCCGCCATCTTCCTGAATGGCTCGTTTCATGCTTGGGAAAATAATCACAGCAAGCTGCAAAATAATCTGTGTAGAAATGTATGGCATTACTCCCAACATAAAAATTGAGAAATTTGAGAAAGCACCACCTACAAAGAAGTCCATATAACTAGCGAATGCATTCTTGTTCTGAGCAGCAAGATTGTTGAAATAATCAAACAAAACTGTTGCATCAATACCAGGAATTGTAAGTACACTTCCCAAACGGAAAATTGCCAAAATTAAGAATGTAAAGAGCAATCGTACACGGATTTCCTTTACTCTAAACATATTTACTACTGGATTGCTTGCCATGTTCTACTCCGACACCTATTTAGATTCTTCAGCAGCAACAGCTTTTACACTGCCACCAGCTTTTTCAATTTTAGCCTTAGCAGATTCAGAAACTTTATCTACATCAATAGTAAGCTTCTTTGTGATTTCACCGTTGCCAAGAATCTTAACAAGCGGAGCTGCCTTTGCTGAAATGAATCCTTTTGCTGCAAGAGATTCTTTGTTTACTGTTTCACCATCTGCAAATTTTGCATCAAGGATTCCAACATTAATACAAACAAATTCTTTCTTAAAAGGATAATTTGAGAATCCACGTCTAGCAACACGTCTGTAAAGTGGCATCTGACCACCTTCAAATCCTACATAAGGAACTGAAGAACCAGAACGTGACTGCTGACCTTTATTACCTTTACCAGCTGTTGTACCAAGTCCAGAAGATGAACCGCGTCCAACACGCTTTGGCTTTTTATTTGCACCTTTTGGTGCGCTAAGTACTGGATTGTATTCAGACATTACTCTGCCTCCTCTACTTTTACAAGATGAGCAACAGAAGCGATCATACCACGAACTGCATCGTTATCGTCCTGTACTACAGAAGAGTTAATCTTCTTCAATCCAAGGCTGCGAACTGTGGCAACTTTGGCAGGTTTCTGTCCGATTGTACTTCTTACAAGTGTAATCTTTAACTGTTTAGCCTTTGCCATAATTAACCCCACAATTCGTCAAGTGTTTTACCACGAGCAGCAGCAACAGCTTTTGCATCCATAAGATTTTCAATAGCATTAAATGTTGCGCGTACTACATTCACAGATGAACTTGAGCCCAATGATTTTGAAATAACATCTGTAATTCCAACTGCATCCATTACTGAACGAACAGCACCACCAGCTTTAATACCTGTACCGGCACAAGCAGGCTTAAGGAGAACAGAAGAACTCTTGTATTTTCCAATAATTTCATGTGGTAAAGTACCATTTTTCATTGACATTGTAACAAGATTTCTCTTGGCATGCTCAATGCTCTTTTTAATAGCTTCAGATACATCATTGGCTTTACCAAATCCGTATCCTACGCGACCTTTTTGATCACCAACAACAGTAAGTGCAGAGAAAGACATTCGGCGTCCACCTTTTACAGTCTTTGCAGTTCTGTTAAGAGTTACAAGTTTTTCAACAAACTCTTTTGGTTCTTTATCAAAATTCTTGCGTTCCATTTTAACTCCTAGAACTCAATTCCAGCACTACGAGTGCCGTCTGCAAGGGCTTTTACAACGCCGTGGTAAAGGTAACCATTGCGGTCAAAAACTACCTTTGTAATTTTCTTATCCTTAAGGCGTGCACCAAAAGCTTCACCAAGTTTCTTAGCTCCGTCAATATTTGGCTTAAGAGCTTCGAATTCTTTTTCTAGTGTAGAAATTGAAGCGAGTGTCGTTCCCTCGTCATCATTAATAACCTGAACAGAAAGGTTTTTGTTAGAACGTGTTACAGTCATACGTGGACGATCTGCAGTTCCATACACAGTCTTACGAATGTGAACTTTTCTGTGAAGGCGCTTTCTGTCTTTATCATTAAGTTTCTTAAACATAGCGGCCTACCTTATTTTACACCAGTCTTACCAACTTTGCGTCGGATAACTTCATTATCGTAACGAATACCTTTTCCCTTATATGGTTCAGGCATTCTGAGCTTACGAATCTGAGCACTAAATTCACCAACCAGCTGCTTATCAATACCAGAAATAGAAACATTTCCGTTTGCATCTGCTGTTACAGTAAGACCTTCTGGAATTGTTACAAAGAAATCGTTTGAATAACCAAGGTTCAACATAAGAATTTTACCCTGAATTTCAGCACGATAACCAACTCCAGTAATAACAAGTTTTTTAGTAAAACCTGTTGATACTCCGGTAACCATATTATGAATAAGATTTCTGTAAAGACCGTGGAATGCGTTGCCCTGTTTTGTTTCAGCTGCCTGAAGAACATCAACATTACTGTCTTTTACTTCAACTTTAACATTGTTGCCGAATTCCTGTTTAAGTTCACCCTTTGGACCTTTTACAGTTACAACACCATCAGCAACTGTAACTGTAACTCCAGCTGGAATAGCTACAGGAAGTTTACCAATCTTTGACATTTCTTCCTCCTATTACCAGATAGAGCAGATCAATTCACCACCAACCTGCTTTTCAGTTGCTTTCTTGCCAGTTGTAATACCAGCAGAAGTTGAAACAATGATTGTACCGTATCCATTGAATACACGTGGCAAATCTTTATAACCAGAATAAACACGACGTCCAGGTGTTGAAATTTTCTTAGCACCGTGGATTACAGGATTATTGCTGTCATCATATTTCAAGATAATACGGATAACAGAATGTCCGTCTTCCTGAACCTTCTTAAAATTCTTGATATATCCTTCTGTCTTCATAATCTTTACGATTTCAAGCTTAAGCTTTGAAGCAGGAATATCTACTTTTTCGTGGCGGGCATTAGCCGCATTGCGAACCTTAGTGAGCATGTCTGCTACTGGATCTGATGCACTCATTTCTATTCTCCTACCACTCTACCAAGATGATTTTGTGACGCCTGGAAGAAGGCCTTCACTTGCTAATTTGCGGAAACAAAGACGACACATCTTATACTTTCGCAAATATCCACGTGGACGTCCGCAAATCTGACAGCGATTATACTGTCTAGTTTCATACTTCTGTTTGCGAGCGGCTTTTATAATCAATGATTTCTTAGCCATGTATCCCTCACTCTACTTACGGAATGGCATATTGAATTTGGCAAGCAAAGCTTTTGCCTCTGCATCAGTCTTTGCACTTGTTACGAACGTAATATTCATACCAGCAACCTTTGTGATTTTATCAAAATCGATTTCTGGGAAAATCAACTGTTCAGTAATACCAACTGAGAAGTTTCCGCGTCCATCAAAGCCAGTTGCCTTGATACCACGGAAATCCTTAATTCGTGGGAATGCAACGTTAATAAGGCGATCCAAGAATTCATACATAATTGCACCGCGCAATGTAACCATTGCTCCTACTTCATTACCCTCACGCAATTTAAAGTTAGCGATACTCTTCTTTGCTCTAGTCTTAACAGCTTTCTGACCTGTAATCTGAGTCAAGTCAGTAACTGCGGCATCAAGGAGTTTCTTATTTGTGAGAGCCTCACCAACACCCATACTTACAACAATTTTCTTCAATACAGGAATCTGCATTGGAGTTGTGTAATTAAACTCTTTTACAAGTGCTGGAGCGATTTCGTCTTTATAGACTTTCTTAAGCCGAGGTACGTAATTAGCCATTACAGTGTTTCTCCACATTTACGGCAAACGCGGACTTTCTTGTCCCCGTTCAATTTATAGCCAACTTTTACAGGACGACCGCATTTTTTGCAAACAACACCAACATTTGAAATGTTAAGTGGCGCTTCAATTTCTACGATTCCACCCTGATCTTGCTGACTACGCTTTTTCATTGCCTTTTTAACAATATTAACACCAGATACGATTACTGCATCTTTTTTAGAAAGAATACGAACAACAGTTCCACGCTTTCCTTTATCTTTACCTGCAATAACTTCTACAGTGTCATCTTTACGGATCTTATATTTCTTTTCCATAACCATAACCCCTTAAAGTACCTCTGGAGCCAAAGATACGATTTTCATGAAATCCATATCACGAAGCTCACGAGCTACAGGTCCAAAGATGCGCTTTCCTTTTGGATTCTTATTTTCATCAACGATTACACAAGCGTTATCATCAAAACGAATATAAGTTCCATCAGGACGACGGTATTCCTTTGCTTGTCTTACAATTACAGCTTTCTGCACAGCACCCTTTTTAATTGTGGATGTTGGAATAGCATCTTTAATTGCAACAACAACAATATCGCCAATTCCGGCATAACGGCGGTGTGTTCCGCCAAGCACTTTGATACACTGAGCAATCTTAGCACCGGAGTTATCAGCAACTGTCATACATGACTGCATCTGAATCATAACTTTTTACTCCTTATACCTTATTTAGCACGTTCTACAATTTCTACAAGACGCCAAGCTTTATCTTTGCTAAGCGGTCTGCATTCCACGATTCGAACTGTATCACCAATGTGAGCATCGTTCTTTTCATCATGGGCCATATACTTCTTTGAGCGAGTAACATATTTCTTGTAAAGACGATCCATTTTCTTTGTTGTTACTGTTACTACGATAGTCTTATCCATCTTATCGCTTGTAACAAGACCAACAAATTCACGTTTTTTTGCTGTCTCTACAGTCTGAACAGTATTTTCTGCCACGGTTCAGCTCCTACTTATTTTCTTCAGCAGTTTTCTTCTGCTGAATGAAAGTATTCAAACGTGCAATTTCTCGACGCATTGTACGTTTCTGCATTGGGTTATCTACATGAGAAACAACCATCTTAAAACGGAGATCCATGTACTTTTTCTTAAGCTCATCACGTTTTGCAACAAGTTCAGAATAAGATAATTCTTTATCTGTCTTTTTCTTTGATTCAGCCATCTTATTCCTCCTTAGTCCTGTGTAGGCTTAAATGCGATTCTTGTTGTAATTGGAAGTTTATCACCAGCAAGTTCAAGAGCTTTCTGAGCAAGCTTCTGATCTACTCCGCCAACTTCAAACAAAATCATACCAGGCTTGATAACGGCAGCCCATGATTCAGGAGCACCTTTACCCTTACCCATTCGAACTTCAGCAGGTTTCTTAGAAATCGGTTTATCAGGAAAAACACGAATCCAAACCTGTCCCTTACGATCAAGTGTACGGTTGATAGCAACACGGGCCGCTTCAATTACACGAGCACTTAACCAAGTAGGTTCCATTGCAACAAGAGCAATGTTACCGAAGTCAATAAAATTGTCGCGTGTAGCATTTCCTTTTTCTCTACCACGCTGCACCTTTCGGTGTATAACTCTTTTAGGACTTAATGGCATAACCTAGCTCCTTTCCTTAGCAGAAGGTTCTGATTTCTCAGCCTTATCTGCCGCTGGACGCTGAGAACGTTCACGACGAGGTTTGCGAACAAGCTGACCTGCATCTTCGTTCTGTTCAACACCATAGTTCATTCCATTGTAAACCCATACTTTTACACCAATTTTTCCGTATGCTGTATGAGCCTCGTATGTACTATAGTCAATGTCAGCACGAAGAGTGTGAAGTGGAACGCGTCCTTCTTTATGCTCTTCAGTTCTTGTCATTTCAGCACCGCCAAGACGACCTGAAAGACGGATCTTAATACCCTGAGCACCAGCTCTCATAGCACTGCTTACAGCCTGTTTCAAAGCCTTGCGGAATGAACCATGACCTGCAAGCTGACGACCAACATTCTGTGCAATCAAACTTGCATTTACATCTGCACGTTTAACTTCCTTAATCTTGATCTGAACTTTCTTTGTAAGCTGTGCCTGAATATCAGCACTAATCTTTTCGATTGTTGCACCCTTAACACCGATGATAACACCAGGCCGAGCAGTGTGAATTACAATTGTAACACGCTGTGGGTGACGGATAATTTCAATTTCAGCAATGTCTGCGTTTTTACATTCAGGAAGATCCATAACCATTTTTCTAAGTTTTACATCTTCAAGAACCAAGTCTGCATAATCACGGAAATCTGCATACCAACGTGACTGCCATGTTTTGTTTACGCCTAAACGCAAACCGATTGGACTAACTTTCTGACCCACTTTATTCCCCCGCCTTCTCGTCAACGATGACGGTAATATGACACATACGCTTCAAAAGCTGATCTGCACGACCACGCGCACGGAACCAAACTCTTTTAAGTCTTGGACCTTCGTCAATTCTTATTTCTTTTACGTATAGCATATCTTCATCAAGCTTATTGTTCAAATTCAGCGCATTTGCAATTGCTGATTTCAAAGTTGCGTTAATAAGACCCGCACCTTTCTGTGGCATATTCTCAAGAATTGCCAACGCCTTTGTTACAGGTTTCTGGTTAACAAGCTTTGCAACTGGACGAACCTTAGTTGGAGAAGCAATAAGGAACTTTGAAGTGGCTACATAACCTTTCTTTTCAGCCATAATATCCACCTTTATTTTGCCGAAGCAGTTTTATCTGTACCACCATGGCCTTTGAAAGTACGTGTAGGAGCAAACTCGCCGAGTTTATGACCAACGAGGTTTTCTGTAACGTATACAGGAATCCATGATTTACCATTATAAACAGAAATAGTATTACCTACCATTTCAGGTATGATTGTAGAGCAGCGAGAATATGTTTTTATCATCTTCTTTTCTGCTTCTTTGTTCATTGCTGAAACCTTTTTGTAAAGTGATTTTTCTACAAAAGGTCCTTTTTTAACAGATCTTGACACCGTTATCTCCTATGCGACTACTTTTTGCGACGTGAAACAATAAAATTGTTAGACGGCTTTCTCTTGTTGCGAGTTTTGTAACCCTTACAAGGCTGTCCCCAAGGAGTAACAGGGTTACGACCTTTACCAGCACCTTCACCACCACCAAGCGGGTGATCTACTGGGTTCATAGCCATACCACGAACTGTAGGACGAATACCAAGCCAGCGTTTATGACCGGCTTTTCCAAGCTGTACGTTCATGTGTTCTTCGTTTCCTACAACACCAATAGTAGCATAGCAGCGACCATTGATTTTGCGCATTTCTCCAGAAGGGAGACGAACGATTACATAAGCACCTTCACGACCAGCAATCATTGCACTTGCACCAGCAGAACGAACCAACTGACCACCCTGACCAAGAGTCAATTCAATGTTATGAATTGTAAATCCGACCGGAATGTTATCAAGTGGAAGAGCGTTTCCTACTGTTGGAGTTGCATTTTCACCAGACATAATTTTCTGTTCAAGCTGCAATCCTTTAGGCGCAATAATATAACGTTTATCACCGTCAGCATAATAAATCAAAGCAATGTTAGCACTTCTGTTTGGATCATACTCAATAGTCTTTACTGTTCCAGGAATTCCGTGCTTTTCTCGTTTGAAGTCAATCTCACGATAACGTCTTTTGTGTCCGCCGCCCTGATGACGTACAGAAATACGACCACCCTGACCACGACCACCATTAGACTTCTTACCTGACACCAAAGTTTTTTCGGGTCTATCGGTTGTCAGTTCTTCTCTAATCAGGTCAACGCGTCCGCGTGTACCTGGAGTCATTGGCTTAAATACCTTAAGAGCCATTTTAGTTCCCCTTAGTTATTGTAATTATACGCCTTCAAAAACTGCGATTGATTCACCAGCAGCTACGCGTACAATTGCTTTCTTGTATGAGCTTGTGCGACCTGGTCTACCACGAAGTCTTTTCATTTTGCCCATAACATTAATAGTTGTGCAGTCAACAACTTTTACGTTGAAAAGTTTTGCTACAGCTTCTTTGATTTCTGTTTTTGTTGCAGATGGCGCTACTTTGAAGACATATTTATTCTGTCCACGAAGATCATTTGCCTTTTCTGAAACAATAGGCTCAATAAGAATATCAGAATAATTCATTATTTAGCCTCCTTATCTTCAGCATAAAAATCTGAAAGATTTTTAACAGCAGATTCAAGAACAACAACTTTGCGTGCATAGAACAAATCATGAGCTCTAAGACGATTGAAAGCCAAGAAAGAAACATTTGGAAGATTCTTTCCAGAACGTTTAATCATTGCATCGTCATCTTTAAGCACAATTACAGTTCTTTCATCTTTAATAAAGTTGCCAAGAATCTTTGTAAGATCCTTTGTTTTACCGCTTTCAACAGTAAAATCTTCAACTACTGTAAATCTATCGCTCTGAGCCTGCATACTAAGAATTGATTTAATAGCAAGACGTTTTGCTTTTTTAGGCATTGAATAGCTATAATCACGTGGTTTTGGTCCAAAAATTGTACCACCGCCAACCATAAGTGGAGACTTTTTATCACCACGGCGGGCATTACCAGTTCCCTTCTGTTTATAAGGCTTAGCATTGCTACCATGAACTTCTGAACGAGTTTTTGTACAAGCTGTACCAACACGCATATTTGCAAGTTCATTTGTAATAGCATAGTAAATAACATCATCATTTACTGGAAGACCGAATACTTTATCATCAAGAGTGATTGTACGCAGTTCTTTTCCAGAAGTTGAATATACTTTCTTTTCCATATCCTAATCTCCTAGTTCTTCTTTACTGCGGACTTCACGATGAGTGTGCAGTCTTTTACACCCGGTACAGCACCACGAACCAAAATAATATTCAGTTCTGGATCAACCTTAACAATTTTGAGATTCTGTACAGTAATCTTTTTGAATCCCATGTGTCCCGGCATTTTGATATTTTTAAAACAGTGTCCAGGAGTTGTACAAGCACCTGTACCACCAGCTTCTCGATGGAATTTAGAACCGTGAGTAGCGCGTCCACCATGGAAGCCCCATCTCTTCATAACGCCCTGAAATCCCTTACCTTTTGATGTGGCAGTTACATCCAAGAAACGTGTTCCTTCGAACAATTCCAATCCAACAGAATCGCCAACTTTTACTTCTGATTCAAAGTCGCGGAATTCTTTCAATGTACGTTTCGGAGAAACGTTTTCTGGGAAAATGCCTGCGTATGCTTTGTTTGCCTTGTTAGCCTTCATATCGTCTACACCAAGAACAACAGCATCGTATCCGCATGTTTCCTTTGTTTTTGTAGCAATAACAGTGTTTGGTTCAACGCGGATCACAGTAACAGGTGTTAAGTTACCGGCTTCGTCGAATACCTGTGTCATTCCTACTTTTTTTGCAATCAGACCTTTCATTCTGATATCTCCTAATGGACTTTCGTCCTTTTTTTATTGGCCGCCAACCCAGATCCGGAGGGTCCGTACCTAAAATTTTACAGTAAAAACTACTGTTTGATTTCTACAGCAACGCCTGCAGGAAGTTCAAGCTTCATCAATGATTCCATTACATCAGTTGATGGATTCAATATGTCAATAAGACGTTTATGAGTTCTCATCTCGAACTGTTCACGTGACTTCTTGTATACGTGTGGTGAACGAAGAACTGTCACCTTATTGATTCTTGTCGGAAGTGGAATAGGTCCAGAAACCTTTGCACCTGCCTTCTGAACAGCCTGCACGATAGCCTTAGCACTCTGATCGATCAGTTCAACATCAAACGCACGAAGTCGAACACGAATCTTTCCATTAGCCATGAATTTAATCCTCCAAGGATAAACAGATGCCCAAAGAAATTTTCAAGGAAAACTTTCATTCAGGCATCTTTTTCCTTTAACTATTCGATAATCTTTGTAACCTGTCCAGAAGCGATTGTGTGACCGCCTTCACGGATAGCAAGTTTAAGACCTTCGTCCATAGCAACTGGATGGATAAGTTCACCAATAATCTTAACGTTATCACCTGGGTTTACCATTTCTACACCAGCACCAAGAGTTACAGTACCTGTAATATCTGTTGTGCGGAAGTAGAACTGAGGACGATAACCGTTGCGGAATGAAGAGTGACGTCCACCTTCTTCTTTTGTCAAAACGTAAAGCTGAGCTTCGAATTTTGTGTGTGGATGGATTGAACCTGGCTTTGCAAGAACCTGACCACGAACAACGTCTTTCTTTTCGATACCACGAAGAAGAATACCAACGTTATCACCTGGGATAGCCTGATCAAGTGTCTTCTGGAACATTTCGATACCAGTTACAGTTGTTGTAGCTGTTGGGTGAATACCTACGATTTCAGCAGGATCGTTCATGTTGATAACACCACGTTCTACACGTCCTGTTACTACAGTACCACGTCCAGAAATTGTGAAGATGTCTTCAATTGGCATCAAGAATGGCTTATCTTCATCGCGAACTGGATCATCAAACCATGTATCCATAGCTGTAAGCAATTCTTCGATGCATTTTGTGTTTTCTGGATTTTCTGGTTCATTCAAAGCCTTGAATGCAGATCCCTTGATGATTGGTGTATCTGCAGAGAATCCGTACTGCTGAATTGTATCTTTTACTTCTTCTTCAACAAGCATCAACATTTCTTCATCGCCGTCAAGCTGATCAACTTTGTTCAAGAAAACGATAATCTTTGGTACACCTACCTGGCGAGCAAGCAAAAGGTGTTCACGTGTCTGAGCCATAACACCGTCAGAAGCAGCGATTACAAGAATAGCACCGTCCATCTGAGCAGCACCTGTAATCATGTTCTTGATATAGTCAGCATGTCCTGGGCAGTCAATATGTGCATAGTGACGTTTGTCTGACTGATATTCCAAGTGACGTGTATTGATTGTAATACCACGTTCCTTTTCCTCTGGAGCGTTATCAATTTCATCATACTTAAGAGCATGGTCACCATACTTTTTTGCACAGTACTGTGTGATAGCTGCAGAAAGAGTAGTCTTACCATGGTCAACGTGACCAATAGTACCAACGTTCATGTGAGGTTTAGTTCTAACGAACTTCTCCTTTGCCATGTTTGTCTCCTTGTCGGCTCCTGTATTTTCCTCAGGCCGACATCTTTATTTTTTATGTGTTGCACTTTAAGCCAGAACACATCCGACAACAACAGTTATCAAATATGTTCGCAGACACACTTTATTTGCGTTTTGATGAGAATATTCAGTTTATGATTTAACGGACTAAAAAAGTATTTTACTTTCATGATATTCCATCGCTTTTTCGAAATATCCTGGTCTGTCACCACCAAACACCATCAAACGTCTAATTTTGACAACTGGTATGGAATTCAGAGCCTAATCTGTACCTCAGATCAGTTGAAACCCTGAAAACGCATAAGTTATCTTTTCCGTACCAACGATACAGAACACATTTTAGGGTCGCATTTCTTGGAAACTGCAATTTGCAATTAGCTTTACAGAAACACCAGAGTTGCACCAAGCAACCCGCCAACTTTCAAAGAACCCTAGTTTCTACACTATTAGTGTAGTTTTTAATTTATACATTTTTTTTTAAATTATTTCAATACCTAAAATTAGATTATCATAAAAAAAAAGATGTTTCTCTCGAAACATCTTTTTACAAACAGAAGTTTTTAATCTACCATCTGAAATGAGCAAAAGCTTTGTTAGCTTCAGCCATCTTATGAACATCTTCCTTCTTTTTGAAAGCTGTTCCTGTATTATTAAAAGCATCCATCAACTCAGAAGCCAATGTATCAGCCATTCCGTGTCCTGAACGAGCACGAGCAGCACCGATAATCCAGCGCATAGCCAAAGCTTCACGGCGAGATTCACGGATTTCCATTGGAACCTGATATGTAGCACCACCAACACGGCGAGATTTTACTTCTACCATTGGTTTTACATTATCAACAGCCTTCAAGAATACTTCAAGCGGATCCTTGTCTGTTTTTGTCTTAAGTTTATCCAATGCTTCATAGATGATTTTTGTACAGATTGATTTCTTTCCATCAAGCATCATGCGGCTAATAAACTTTGTGATAACTGTACTATTATATTTAACGTCTGGCATACATGGACGTTCGATTGATTTCTTATGTCTTCCCATCTTAGTCCTCCATTAAGCCTTTGGTCTTTTTGCACCGTACTTTGAACGACCGCGTTTACGATCTTCTACACCAAGAGTATCTTTTGTACCGCGAATAATGTGATAGCGTACACCAGGAAGATCCTTTACACGACCACCACGGATAAGAACTACTGAGTGTTCCTGAAGGTTATGACCAATACCAGGAATGTATGCAGTTACTTCAATACCATTTGACAAACGAACACGAGCAACCTTTCTAAGAGCCGAGTTCGGCTTTTTTGGAGTTACAGTCATAACACGTGTACATACACCACGTTTCTGTGGACAAGACTCAAGTGCGGGAGACTTAGTTCTGTTAGCCACTGACTGACGTCCCTGACGAATTAATTGATTGATTGTAGGCATCGCCTATTCTCCTATATTTGTTCCGGCCAGCACTCCGGAAGATTTGACAAATAATAATCCTATAATGATAGGTTTGTCAATTTTATTGAATTCTCAAAATGAATTCAATAGTTTTTTCTGAATTTCAAAAAATTATAAAAAACCGATGGAATTTATTCAAAACCATCGGCTTAAAAAAGAACCTTTAGCACTGTACAAAATTAACAGCGCATTTTCAAAGTCAGTTTTTCAACCGACTCTGAAAAGATTAATCAGATTCTTCACTTTCAAAAACTGGCTCAATAGAACTGTTTTCTTCCTGCTCTTTTTCCAGTTTTCGTCGTTCCAGAATTTCTTCCATCTGAACATCAAGATCTCTGTCGCTACCGTCAAACAATTTTATATTCTTGTAGTTTCTGATACCTGTACCAGCAGGAATCATATGACCAATCGCAACATTTTCCTTGATTCCATGCAAACCATCTGTTGCTCCAGAAATTGCGGCGTTTGTAAGAACGCGTGTTGTTTCCTGAAATGATGCAGCAGAAATGAATGAGTCAACATTCAAAGCGGCCTTTGTAATACCCTGATACATCGGGCGAGCAACTGCCGGCTGACCACCATTTGCAATTACACGGCGGTTTTCTTCATGGAACTTATATTTATCAACTTGCTGACCAAAGATGAATTTTGTATCACCTACGGCAACAATCTCAACTTTTCTTAACATCTGGCGAATAATTACACCAATATGCTTATCGTTGATGCTTACACCCTGAGCTCGGTAAACTGCGTCGATTTCTTTCATCAAGAAATTTTGGAGAGCATTTTCACCAAGAATCGCAAGAATATCAGCTGGATTTGGAGCTCCGTCACACAATGGCTCACCTGCTTCAACATGGTCACCATCGCGAACAATCATGTGCTTGTTTGTTGGAACAAGATGTTCAAAAACCTTACCAAATTCATCTTCTACAGTTACAATTCTCTTTGCCTTCTGAATTCCCTTGAACTTAACAACACCGGAAATCTGAGCAAGAACACAAGGAACTTTCGGTCTGCGGGCCTCGAACAATTCTGTAACTCGCGGAATACCACCGGTAATATCCTGTGATTTTGTAGCTTCCTTTGTCATCTTTGCAAGTGTATCACCAGCCTTAATCTGCTGATTGTCCTCAACAGACAAGACAGCGCCAGCAGGAAGATAATAACTTCCAAGCTCGTTTCCAGCTTCATCAGTAATAAGAATTCTTGGCTGCTTAATATCAAGGTGAAGATCCGTAATTGTTCTTTCAACGCTACCGTTTGCATTGTCAATCTTTTCAAGCAAAGTCGAGCCCGGAATAATGTCTTCAAAGTGAACATATCCGTCGCTTTCAGCAATGATTGGATCAGAATACTGCTCAAACGTTCCAAGTGAAGAACCAGCTTTTACAATATCGCCAACTTTTACATGAATATTCGAACCGTTACTGATTTCAACTTTAACTTCTTTGTTTGTGATATAAATCTCATCACCGCGGATCATAATTTTACCAGAAACAGAAGAAGTAACTTCCTTTCCATCACGCACAAGAAGAACAGAATCCTTCAAGAGACTTACGCCATCCTGAACATTAAGCTTATCACCTTTTTCCATCTTAACAGTGTCAAGAATTCTAAGAACTTTCATAAAGCCCTTACGAGTGAACAACCAGCTTCCATCCGCCTTTTCTACGTGAGTTCCCTGAATGTCGTTGATAATAGCATTATACTTAAGAACAACTCTGTTATCTTCAACAGCTTTATCAGCAGTACCACCAGAGTGGAATGTTCGAAGTGTAAGCTGTGTACCAGGCTGACCAATTGACTGAGCCGCAACAATTCCGACAGCTTCACCGATTTCTACAATCTTATTGCGTGCAAGGTTCTGACCGTAACATTTTACACAAATTCCGTGCTGAGCTTCACAAGTAAGAACTGTGCGGAGTTTTACTTTTTCTACACCAGCTTCCTCGATTTTTGCTGCAAGAGCATCATCAATATACTGGTTAACATCGCAAATCAATTCACCTGTAATCGGATGAACAACACGCTCGATTGTGTAATGACCAACAATTCGATCTTTAAGATGAACTGTAATTTCATCACCTTCTTTTATTGCTTCATAGTCAATACCGTTGATTGTTCCACAGTCCTCCTCGTTTACAACAACATCCTGAGAAACATCAACAAGACGACGAGTCATATAACCGGCATCGGCAGTTTTCAACGCTGTATCAGAAAGACCTTTTCGCGCACCGTTTGAAGAAATAAAGTATTCAATTACGGAAAGACCTTCCTTAAAGTTTGACTTAACAGGGAGCTCAATAATATCTCCACCCGGTTTAGCCATCAAACCACGCATAGCTGCAAGCTGAGAAATCTGTTTTCGCGAACCACGGGCACCAGACGTAGCCATCATATAGATTGTGTTAAATCCGTCCTTATCCTTGGCCATTTTATCGTACATGATTTCTGTAAGCTTTTCATTTGTACGAGCCCAAATATCAGTTACTTTAGAGAATCGTTCCTCATCAGTGATAATACCATGAGCGTTGTCGTTTACAATCTTTGCAACTTCAGCATCAGCTTTGGAAATCATATCCTTCTTTTCATCCGGAATGATAATATCATCCATAGAAAGCGTTGCACCATAGAATGTAGCGTTCTTGTATCCAACAGATTTGATTGCATCGAGCATCTGAACTGTGAGCCAAGGTCCCTGAGTATGGTAAACATGCTCAATCATTGACTTTAAGGCCTTATCGCCCATCTGCTTGTTGATGTAACGTACATCTTCCGGCATAGCTTCATTGAAAGCCAAAGTTCCGGCTGTTGTTTCAATTAAATCACCAGCTTTGAATGCTTTTCCATCCCAGCAATATTTTGCGCCGTCAAAACAGTCCTTTGGAGCAGGTACAGAAATTTTTGCCTGCCATTCAATTGCTCCAGACTCAGCAGCAAGACGAGCTTCATCAGGAGAAGCAAAACGCTTTCCAGTTCCTTTGGCATTTGGTTTGATAGAAGTCATGTAGTAAATACCAAGAACCATGTCCTGAGATGGAGCAACAATTGTATTTCCGTTTGCAGGATCAAGCAAGTTTCTTGCAGAAAGCATTAATGTCCAACATTCCATCTGGGCTGCCTGAGTAAGCGGCACGTGAATAGCCATCTGGTCACCATCGAAGTCGGCGTTGAATGACTTACAAGCGAGCGGATGAAGCTTAAGAGCCTTTCCTTCAACAAGAACCGGCTCAAAAGCAAGAATACCAAGTCGGTGAAGTGTAGGAGCGCGGTTCAACATAACCGGATGTTCGCTTACAACTTCATCAAGGATGCTGAATACCTCTGGAGCTTCCTGCTCAACCAAAAGTTTCGCTTTTTTGATATTGAACACAACCTGCTTATCAACAAGTTTCTTCATTATAAATGGCTTAAAAAGTTCCAAAGCCATTTTTGTAGGAAGACCACACTGCCAAAGTTTCAGCTCTGGACCAACAACAATTACAGAACGTCCAGAATAGTCAACACGTTTACCAAGAAGATTCTGGCGGAAACGTCCCTGCTTACCCTTAATCATATCAGAGATTGATTTTAAAGGACGGTTTGAAGCACCTTTTACAGAGCGTTTACGTTTTGAATTATCAAACAATGCATCCACAGCTTCCTGAAGCATACGTTTTTCATTGCGGATAATAATATCCGGCGCAGAAAGCTGAAGCAATCTCTTAAGACGATTATTTCGGTTGATTACACGGCGATAGAGATCGTTCAAATCAGAAGTTGCAAAACGACCACCATCAAGTTGAACCATAGGACGAAGATCCGGCGGAATTACTGGAACAACATCCAAAATCATCCAAGAAGCCTTGTTTCCAGATGAAAGGAAATTTTCCACAATTTCAATTCTTTTTAACAAACGCTTGTCTGATTTTGCGCCTTTTTCAATCATCTTTGAACGAAGCTCAACAGCAAGAGCGTCCAAGTCAATTGAATCAAGAAGAGTTTTAATTGCTTCCGCACCCATATCCGCTGTGAAAGTTTCTCCATAGCGTTCGCGTGCTTCAATGTATTCATCTTCTGTAAGAAGCTGCATCTTTTTCAAGTCAGTGTCGCCAGCATCAATTACGATATATTTCTCGTAATAAAGAACAGCCTTTAACTGGGCAACCTGCATATCAAGCAAAAGCCCCATACGGCTTGGAACAGAGCGGTAATACCAAATATGACTAACAGGTGCAGCCAATTCAATATGACCAGTTCTTTCACGACGAACTTTAAAGTGTGTAACTTCAACACCACAGCGGTCGCAAATTACACCCTTATAACGGATTGACTTGAATTTTCCGCAATAACATTCCCATTCCTTTGTGGTTCCGAAAATGCGTTCGCAGAAAAGACCATCTTTCTCCGGTCGAAGAGTACGGTAATTTATAGTTTCTGGCTTTTTTACTTCACCATACGACCATGCACGGATAGTTTCTGGGGAAGCCAGTTTAATTTTAAGGCTTGCGAAATCCTGAATATCACGCATTAGCATTCTCCTTATCAAAACCTGATGCGGCTTTATCAATCAATTCCTGATCACGTTCTGTAAGAGCAATCTGCTTGCCCTTTTCATCATAAATCGTAAAATCAAGCGCCAAACCACGGAGTTCCTGAACCATAACATTGAATGCTTCTGGAACACCAGCCGGTGAAGAAGGATCGCCCTTTACGATAGATTCATAAATCTTTGAACGACCAGTCATATCATCGGACTTAATTGTCATCATTTCCTGAAGACAGTTTGCGGCACCATAAGCTTCAAGCGCCCAAACTTCCATTTCTCCAAGACGCTGACCACCGAACTGAGCCTTACCACCAAGCGGCTGCTGAGTTACAAGCGAATAAGGTCCTGTTGAACGAGCGTGCATCTTGTCATCAACCAAGTGGTGCAACTTCATAAAGTAAATAACACCAACAAAAATTGGATTTACAAATGGCTCGCCAGTCTGTCCAGAACGAACAATCTGCTTACAATCCGGAGAAAGTCCAGCTTCACGCAGTTTATCCGCAATCTGTTCCTGACTTGGCGACTGGAATACAGGAGCTTCAAAGAACTGGTTCAAATATTTTCCGGCAATTCCAAGTTCAGATTCCATAATCTGACCAATATTCATTCGGGAAGGTACACCAAGCGGGTTCAAGCAAACATCAAGCGGAGTACCGTCTTCCAAGTATGGCATATCTTCTGGCGGAAGAATTCGTGCAACAACACCCTTGTTTCCGTGGCGACCAGCCATTTTATCACCTTCACGAAGTTTTCGCTTATTGGCAATAATTACTTTTACAACTTCATCAACACCAGGAGAAAGCTCATCGCCTTCCATTCGCTTCATTCGCTGAACATCAATTACAACACCTTCAACACCATGTGGAAGTTTCAAAGAAGAATCGCGAACTTCTTTAGCCTTTTCACCGAAGATTGAATTCAAAAGTTTGAATTCAGGAGTTGTTTCAGTTTCGCTCTTTGGAGTTACTTTACCAACAAGAATATCGCCAGAGCGAACTTTTGCACCAATACGAACAATACCTTCCGCATCAAGATTATCCAGCGCTTTCTCAGAAGTATTCGGAATATCTCTAGTGATTTTTTCCGGTCCAAGTTTTGTCTCACGGATTTCTGTCTCAAATTCCTTGATATGAATTGTTGTATACATATCTTCGCGAACAACTCGCTGAGAAATCAAAACAGCATCCTCATAGTTGTAACCATTCCACGGAACAAATCCTACAAGAAGGTTTCGACCAAGAGCAAGCTCTCCATTGAAAGTCGCCGGACCATCAGCAATTACCTGACCTTGTTTTACATGTTCACCAACTTCAACAATCGGACGCTGATGATTCCAGGTATCATTGTTAGTTCTCTGATATTTAATAAGATGATATTCGTTTACATCACCCGCAGAAGAATCTGTCGGTTTAATCTTAATAAGTTCAGAAGAAACATAAGTTACATCACCTTCGTACTTAGCTTTTACCAAAACGCCTGAATCATAAGCTGTTTTACGTTCCATACCAGTTCCAACATGTGGTGGTTCCGGGAAAAGCAAAGGTACACCCTGACGCTGCATGTTACAACCCATGAGCGCACGGTTAGCATCATCGTGTTCAAGGAACGGAATCAACGAAGCAGAAACAGAAATTACCTCACGCGGAGAAACGTCGATATACTGAACATCTTTTACAGAACGCTGAGTATAGTCACCACGGCGACGAACAGAAATCATATCTGTAGGGAACGAACCATCATCCTTCATTCCTGGAACAAGCTGACCAATGTAGTATTTATCTTCATCCATAGCAGAAAGATATTCAACTTTATCAGTAGCCTTGCCATTTTCAACCTTGCGGAATGGAGCTTCAAGGAATCCATACTCATTGATTCTAGTGAACATAGCCAAAGAAACAATCAAACCGATGTTCGGTCCTTCAGGAGTTTCAATCGGGCACATTCGGCCATAATGAGAATAATGAACGTCTCGAACTTCAAAGCCGGCTCGGTCACGAGAAAGACCACCAGAACCCAAAGCTGAAAGACGACGTTTGTGAGTAAGTTCAGAAAGCGGATTAATCTGATCCATAAACTGAGAAAGCTGAGAAGAACCGAAGAATTCTCGGATTGCAGCAACAATCGGTTTAATAGAAACAAGATCCTGAGGCTTCATTGTTTCAGTTTCTTTAAGCCCCATTCTTTCTTTTACAATTCGTTCCATTCGGCTGAACGCAGTTTTCAACTGATTTGTAAGAAGTTCTCCTACGCAACGGATACGACGGTTTCCAAGATGGTCAATATCATCAATTACATCTTCACCAATGTAAACATTGATAAGAGTTTTCATTGTGTTGATAATATCATCCTTTATCAAAGTCGTTTCTTTTACATCATCAGCGTAGTCAAACTTTTTGTTCAACTTATAACGACCAACACGGTTAAGATCATAACGACGGTCAGAGAAGAACATTGAATTAAGATCTTTTTCCGCAGCATCAACTGTCATTGGTTCACCAGGCTGAAGAATTGCGTAAACAGCATTCAAAGCGTCCTCTTTAGACACTTCCATGTCAACGGAACCTTCTTTTACAAAACGAACCTCTTCCTTTTCAAAACAGTTAATGATGATTTCCGAATCAAGAGAATCATTCTTTTCATCTTTATTATTCGGATCTTTCTTTGTATTGAATTTTATAACATTAATCTTTGAAATCTTATTAGAAACCAAAGTATCAACATCATGCGGATGAAGACGAACACCTGCATTGAACAAGCGTTTTTCCTCACCATTCTCATCTTTTACAAGAACCGCATCCGCAAGAACTCTATCAACCAAAGATTCCCGAGCTTCCGTAGAATCAATTACATCCACAGACTCAGTTTTATAGAAACAACGGATTATTTCTTCGCGAGTTGAATATCCAAGCGCACGAAGGAAAATTGTTCCAAGAATCTTCTTTTTGCGGTCAATTTTTGCGTAAATTAATTCTTTTTTCTGGTCAATTTCAAATTCAAGCCAAGAACCACGATAAGGAATAATGCGGCTTCCGTAAACATCCTTGTCATGTGTAAAAATAACACCTGGCGAACGATGAATCTGAGAAACAACAACGCGTTCCGCACCGTTAATAATGAATGTACCGCGGTCTGTCATGAGCGGAATATCGCCCATATAAATATCCTTCTGGATAATATGACCGTCATTCAAGAAAACAAGATCAATTCTTGCCTTCAAAGGAACAGAATAAGTTACACCTTTCTGTTTACATTCAAGTTCTGAAAATTTAATGTTAGCGTAGTCGAGCTCATAGTATTCGAACTCAAGAGACATGTCACCATTTGGACTTTCAATAGGGAAAGTAGTATTAAAAGCTTCCTGCAATCCCTGATTAAGCAATGGTTCCCCTTTCTTCAGCCGTTCTGCCTGAAGAAAACTTTCATAAGAAGAAGTCTGAATTGCAATAAGGTTAGGAATATCAATAAAACTTTTAATATCCTTACCAATATACTGCCGATTGATTGTTCGTGTCTTTGCGAACATCATTGCCCCCATAATTTTAAGTTCAGTCAGAAACTGCTACATGCTAGAAACTCTGCACAGCACAGAAACAACTGATTTTCGCCTTGGGTAAAGGCAATTTATTTTAATTTTAAAAGATCTAAATAATATTTTTAAATGCGCAAAAAGGGATGCCTAAAAATCATTAGACACCCCTTTTGATGTATCAAGCTATTTCAGGAAATAACTTATTTCTTAGAAGCCTTACCACCAGCTTCTTCAATCTTCTTGATCATTTCGTCAGCATCAGCCTTGCTTACACCTTCCTTAAGAGTTTTTGGTGCGCCCTCAACAAGAGCTTTAGCTTCGCCAAGTCCAAGACCAGTAATTTCACGAACAACTTTGATAACTGGAATCTTTTTAGCTGCATCGAAAGAATCCAAAGATACAGTAAATTCTGTCTGTTCTTCTGCTGCTGCACCACCAGCTGCTGCAGGAGCTGCTGCTACTGCTACGGCTGCTGTTACGCCGAATTTTTCTTCCATTGCTTTTACGAGTTCTGAACATTCAAGAACTGTCATTCCAGAAATTGCATCAAGAATCTGATCTGTTGTTAATGCTGCCATATTGTCTTCCTCACAAATATGTTTTTAATATATTCAACCCGAAGGTTGTGCAGTAGGCATTCATACGAATGTTTCTGCATCTTAATCACGGACAGTCGACAGCTATGAAGCCTGACCGTGTATAGATTCATAAGAATCCATTTTGAAAAAAGCTAGGCTATTAGTTCGCGCCTTCTGCTTCTTTCTTTTCTGCGTATGCTTTGATTGTTGCTGCCAACTGACGAGCTGGTCCGTTGATTGCAGACATAAGCATTGCGATAAGTTCTTTCTTTCCTGGAACTTTCGAGAACGCCTCAATCTTTTCAGCATCGTAAACTTCTTTTTCTACACAAGCGCCTTTTACTGTAAGAACAGGAGCATCTTTTGCAAAATCAAAAAGTGTTTTTGCTACAACGTTTGCATCTTCATTAGCCATTGCAACAACTGTTGGACCTTTAAGAAGTTCAGCCACATTGTTGATGTCCATTTCTTCAAATGCAATACGAGCAAAATTATTTTTTACAACTTTGAGAATAGCATTCTGCTCATGAAGCTTCTTGCGGAGTTTTGTAATCTGTTCAACAGTCATTCCACGGTAATCCGCGAAAATAAAACTGTTATAATCAGCAAATACTTTCTTTGCTTCTTCAATAGCTGCTGTTTTAGCAGACTGAACTTTATGTGCTAACATTGCCATAATTATTCACCTACCTTCATGTCAACCCAAACGCCTGGGCCCATAGTTGAACTGAGGGATACAGATGTAATGAAGTTCTGAACAACTCCATTCGGAGCTTTTTTAGCAACTTCAGACAAAAGTACATTAACATTTTCTGCAACTTTAGCCGGTTCCATAGAAAGTTTACCTACAGCAATATGGATAACTCCACCTTTGTCTGCACGGTATTCTGTACGACCTTTTTTAAGTTCACTGATTGCAGCAACTACATCGTTTGTTACAGTTCCAGTTTTTGGGTTAGGCATAAGACCTTTGCGACCCAATACCATACCAAGACGACCTACATCTTTCATCATATCAGGAGTAGCAACAGCAACATCAAAGTCAAGCCAACCACCCTTTACTTTTTCAATGTATTCATCAGAACCTGCATAAGCAGCACCAGCCTTAAGAGCTTCGTCTACTTTGTCTCCCTTACAGAAAACAAGAACACGTTTTTCGCCCTTGAACTGATTTGGGAATACAAGAGTGTCACGTACTGATGTAGATTTATCCATTTTAAGGTTTACATGAACTTCAACAGTTTCATCAAAGTTTGCAACCTTCATGTCTTTTACCATCTGACAAGCAGCAGCAACATCGTATTTTTTTGTAAGATCATATTTTGCGGCAGATGCGCGATATTTCTTTCCGTGTTTCATATTACTGCTCCACCTCTACGCCCATACTGCGTGCAGTACCAGCGATGATTTTTTTAGCTGCTTCAAGATCGTTTGCGTTAACATCTGGAAGCTTTGTCTTTGCAATTTCTTCAAGGTCTTTTTTTGAAAGAGTTCCAACTTTGTTAAGAAGTGGATTTCCAGAACCTTTCTGAATTTTAAGAGCTTTCTTAATAAGAACTGCTGCTGGAGGAGTCTTAAGAATGAAAGTGTAAGATTTGTCCGCATAAACAGTAAGAACTACAGGAATAATAAGTCCTTTTTCCATAGTCTTAGTTCTGTCGTTGAATTCCTGGACAAACTTTGGTGCTGAAACACCATGAGGTCCAAGAGCTGGACCAATCGGAGGAGCCGGAGTAGCTGCGCCAGCTGGGCACTGCAATTTGATTACGGCTGTTACCTTCTTTGTTGCCATTTTGATTCTCCTAAATTGGTGTGAGCTGTTATAAAACTAGCTCTAACGAAATACCTTTGTCCAACGGACGTGTATTTCTCCCAAAAACAGGTAATGTCTGCATTGGCATGCAGACACCTGAAATTTTGTTCTAATTAACTCGTTCCACCTGAAGCATATTTACTTCAACTGGCGTTGCACGACCAAAAATCTGTACATTTACGCGCAACTTTTCTTTTTCATCGCTAACTTCTTCGATATTTCCCTGGAAAGAAGCAAAAGGTCCGTCTGTAATTTTAACAATATCGCCAACTGCAAAGTTCTGCTGAATACGAACACTTTTTTCTGATTTTATTACACCGATTTTCTGAAGAAGATTTTTTGCCTCTGCTGTAGAAATAGGACGCGGTCTTACATTTGCATCTGTACCAACGAAGCCCATAATTCCTTGAACTTTACGAAGTTTTGAGCAAGTATCTTTCCAACCCATTTCAGGAAGATCCAATTCAATCATAAGATAGCCCGGCATAAAATTAACATGCTTTGCCTTTCTTTTGCCATCTTTTATTTCTATAACTTCTTCGACTGGAACTTTTACGTCTGTTACAACTGCTGAATCAAGCTCTTTTTTTTCAAGAAGAGTTCTTACAATTCTTTCAATTTTTGCTTCGTGTCCAACAAAAACCTGAAGCATGTACCAACTTCTAGACATCTTTTGTTTACCCTATTTCATTATTGCGCGGAATGCTTCTGTAAAAGCAAAATCCAACAAACCGAGGATAACAGCAACAACAATCGTGGAGATAATTACAACCTTGATTGATGAAACAACATCATCACGTGAAGGCCATACAACTTTTTTCAATTCTGCTTTGCTTTCACGGAAAAACTGACCGATTTTTGACATAATTCCTCCAACAACGTAGTAAAAAAAACAGGGCAGGCAGGATTTGAACCCACGACAGGCGGTTTTGGAGACCGCTGCTCTACCAGCTGAACTACTGCCCTATATAAAAACTGTCCGAACAAACGAACAGTAGATATACAAATTAATTATTCAAAAGCTTATTTTGCTTTTGTTTCTTTGTGCAAAGTGTGCTTACGATCAAATGGACAATACTTTTTCAATTCGAGTTTGCCAGTGATATTTTTACGGTTCTTGTAAGTTGTATAGTTCTTACGTTTACATTCTGAACACTGCAAAGCGATAATTTCAACTGCACCCTTCTTCTTGCTACCCATATCTATACTCCTAAATAAATTTTTAATTCGTTTGAATCAACCTTGAAGAACTCTAGCCCCCGTGCGGATTCGAACCGCAGACCTCAGCCTTACCATGGCTGCGCTCTACCGGCTGAGCTACAAGGGCGTTCAGGCGCACCTTTTTAGTCTTCAAAATATGCGTTTTATTACTATAAAGAAGAGCGGTTTTTATGTCAATTGGAATTTATTTGAATTTAAAAATATTACGAGTTAAATCGATTTTTTTATTAATTTAGTAAAAAAATTGAATAAGCTACCAGAAAAAGCGCGTCAATTCGCCATGCTGAGCGTACAAAGTATCAGACTGCGCAATTTTCTTCAAAAATTGCTTGCTATCGCTCAGAATAGCTCGGTTGCCGCTTTCTTTTCTTCCCGCTTATTCAATTTGTGTATTCAGTTAATTAGCATTTTAAGTTGAACTTTGGGATTATGGTTTTTTAAGCGTATTTATGGTATAAATATTTGTGTTTTCAACTGGCTCAACCACCAGAAAACGGGTTCAGAAGCCGGCGGAAGCAACTTGCGGGCAAACTATTTTTTGCCGGCTCGTGTGAGGGATTGGAAGGGAGAGCGCATTTTGAAGAAATGCGCGAAAACAAACGCTTGCGTTTGGTCGGAGGCGAATGCCGTAGCCCTGGAAAGCACGACCTGCCGAAAGGCAGGGCACACCCAAATTTTTATGAAGATTACAAAAAAGAGGATTTTTTGATGAATATTGATATGCTGATTGACGGAATTCTTGATTCTTATGATAGATATGGCGGAATAAACCGGACTGGTGCCGAGAATTTTCCTAACCGGGAGAATGTGATTGCGGTTCTGAATGAGCTGCAGACGCTTGTGTTTCCTGGGTTTAAGAACGCGGAAGATATTACTCCGACAAACATCCGATACATTACCGGGCAAAAAGTGAATCATATTATCACTGTGCTGACAAAAGAGATTCAGAAGGCGCTTGCTTATACGGTCTGCAAGAATATTGAGGATGACAAAAAGTTCAGGGAATCGCATTGTTTTAAGTTGGCGGAAGAAACAACTTTTGCTTTGATTGAAGAGATTCCTGAGATTCGGCGGCTTTTGATGCTTGATGTTGCAGCGGCTTTCAGAGGTGATCCGGCGGCAAAAAGCAATGAGGATGTGATTATTTCTTACCCGGGATTGCAGGCGATTACGGTTTACAGGATTGCGCATTTTCTTTGCAAGAATGGAATTCCGATTATTCCAAGAATTATGAGCGAACATATTCACGGAAGGACAGGAATTGATATTAATCCGGGCGCGACAATCGGTGAATCTTTTTTTATTGACCATGGAACTGGCGTTGTAATCGGGGAATCAACGATAATCGGGAACAATGTGAAACTTTATCAGGGTGTAACTTTGGGCGCATTGAGCGTAAAAAAGGAACTGATGAACAAAAAGCGGCATCCTACTATAGAAGATGATGTGACAATTTATGCAAATGCCACGATTTTGGGCGGAAACACGGTGATTGGAAAAGGCAGTATAATCGGGGGAAACACTTGGGTTACCGAATCGATTGCGCCAGGAACGATGTTCACAAACAAGAATTAGATACTTTTTGATGTTTTGATATTTTTTTAAATTTTTGTAAAAAAAATTGTGTTTTATTTCCGTTTTTAAAATTTCTTTGCGATATAAAGTTGTGCAGAAGATTTTTCTGTATATTTGATTTCATTTTTTTCCAAAATGCCAAAATGTCGAGTTTTGTAAATTCACAAAAACTCGGCGTTTTGGCTCTCTTTATTAATATTGATTTTGTTTTAGATGTTTTTTTAGTGGAAAAAATTAACCGCACAGATTAAATAATGAAGGAGCATTAAATGGTGGTCCAGGAAAATTAAAATTTGTTTCCTTAAATTAATAAATAAAATTTTCCCAATAAAAGCTCTTTTTATTGGGAAAATTTTAGAAATTGGAGTTTTATATGAAGAAAAAAATATTGTTTCTTATACTTTTCTCTATTTTTGAAATAATGTTTGCAGAAAATTTTGAAATAAAATTCATAGCAGAAGACAGAACTTTCTCTACCCTCACTTTTGACAATTCTTCAGAATGGATTGTTGTGGATGGAAACAAATTACCCATAAAAAAAATAATTTCGATTGAAGGCTTTGAAAATTTTTCTGAAACTAAAAATTTATGCTTTTATTTTTTACGATACATTGGAGATTACAGTTTTCTATCAAATTTAACAAAATTAAAAACATTAGGATTAATGAACTGCTGGATTTCTTCACTAAATTTTTTGGAAAATCTTTCAAATCTTGAAAATATAGAAATACAATTTTCAGCAGACATAAGCGAATACAAAACAATCAAAGAAAATAAAATCAATCTTTCAAAATTACAAAAACTGAAAAAAATTTACATAGAAAACTCTGATTTTTGCAATATTTATAAAAATCAACCATGGGAAATGCCTACTGTCTGTTCACTGGATTTCATTCCGCCGTTTATAAATGTTCAGAATAAGCCAGAACTTTTGATTTACGACAACATGATAGAAAAAATCACAAAGGAAGAAATACGGCTTTTGAAGCAATATTCAAATGTTCACTTGGATTTTAATCCGATTGCAAAAAATGAGGCGGAACTTGCAAAACTGAAGAAGGCGAAAATCAATTTTTCGGCAGCACAATCTTTTTAGATTCAGAGAATTTGGAAAATGCTTTAAGATTGTTCAAAAGGATTTTTTATGGCAAAAAAGAATGGTTCAATTGTTTACAAATGTTCAAATTGTGGATATAGCCAGCCAAAATGGCTTGGTCGTTGTCCTGAATGTGGCGAGTGGAATTCGCTTGAGGAATGCATAATTGATTCAAATGCGCAAAATTCCGCAAGAAACGGCTCTTCCATCAGCGAAAAAGCAAAACCTGTCCCTCTGGAATCTATAAAAGCAAAAGAAAATTCTCGTTTTATAACCGGAATCGGGGAATTTGACCGAGTTTTAGGTGGCGGAGCAACAAAACGTTCAGCAATTCTTTTGGGTGGCGAGCCGGGAATCGGAAAATCAACCTTGCTGATTCAGACTGCGGCTGCAGCGGCAAAAAATAATTGCGGAAGAATTTTGTATGTTTCCGGCGAGGAATCTGGCGCGCAAATAAAAGAACGAGCAGAAAGGCTCAATCTTGACTGCAAGGGAATTGAAATTCTTTGCACAATGCGCCTTGAGGATATTCTTGACGCGCTCGACAAAATCAATCCTGCGGTTGTAATAATTGATTCAATCCAGACAGTTTATTCCGCAGAGGCCGGAATTATCCCCGGAACAATAAATCAGCTGAAATATTGCTCGAACGAACTTATCAGTTGGGTAAAGGAACGCGATTCTGTCCTGCTGATGACTGCACATGTTACAAAAGAAGGAACAATCGCCGGACCAAAAACATTGGAGCACATGGTTGACACTGTAATTTCATTTGAAAGAAACAGCGATGACATAAGATTTCTTCATGCGCAGAAAAACCGGTTCGGCTCTGTTGATGAGCTTGGAATTTTCAACATGACAGAAAAAGGGCTTTCTCCAGTTTTGAATCCTGCCACAATGTTTCTTTCCGAAACCAGAGAAAACCAGCCGGCAGGAGTTGCTTGCTGCGCAGTTTTCGAAGGAAACAGAGTTTTTCTTGTTGAAATTCAGGCTCTTGTTGCTCCTGCGAAAGCTGCAATTTCACGGGTTTTCACCGACAAAATTGAATCTGCAAGAGTTTCTAGAATTGCGGCAATTTTGGAAAAACGAGTCGGCATAAAATTTCTTGGGCAGGACATTTATATAAACGTAGCGGGAGGAATCAGACTGAGCGAAAGCGCAGTTGATGCAGCGCTGGCTGCCGCAATATATTCAGCAAGAACAGACAAACCTGTTGCAGCAGGAACTGCAATTTTCGGGGAGCTTAGTCTTGCCGGAGAAATTCGCCCGGTTTCAAAAATCAGGCAGCGCGCAAAAACGGCGGAAGGTCTTGGCTTCAAGCATATTTTTGCCGCTGAAAAAACGGAAAATGTTGAAGTTGTGAAAGATATCGCAAGTCTTATCAAAAAAATATTTTAACAAGTGTGAATCCAGGTAAGCTCGTGCTTGTTGTAATTCAAATGAACAACGCGGCTTCCAGGAATTTCCGCAAACTGGTTTATTATATTCCACTCCGGTTCGCCCTGCATTTTTATTGTGCAAATCATATTCCGGCAAAGACCGCTTTCTAGCCATTCATGAACCCATTTCAAAAGTCTTTCCGGATAGCAAATAACGTCGCTGAAAACCCAGTCGCAAAAGCCAATATCCTGCGGTTTCAACGTGAACGCATCATGAGCCTGAAATTTCACAAGAGGATTTTTCATCAGTTCAGGAGCAAGTTCTGCACGGTCAACTGCATAGACTGAAGCCCCTAAGCCGACCAAAACCCAAGTCCATCCGCCGGGACAAGCGCCAGCCTCAAAGCAACGCTCGCCAGGTTTCGGAAATTCTGTTCCGTTCAGAAGATTTGCCATTGCAAGGCTTTCCTGAATTTTCAAATATGCGCGGCTAGGCGGATTTTCATGGTCTTCCTGAAAAACAATTCTTCCGGCTGGAAGAAAACTTGAAGTTTCCGCGCTGAAAATCATCTGCTTTTCAGAAATCAACGTGTATAAACCAATCGGTTTGTTCGGAATTTTTGCAGGAAAAACGCGAGGCTTTAAATTTACATAAGGCAATTTTTCTTGAATCAAATTTGCGCGACGAAAATACTGATATTGATAAGGAGCCCAGCTTCTCTGAATGTTTTTCAGCGAATTTGCGGCTTCCCCGATTGATTCAAAATCAAGGATTTTTGGATTCAGCATTGTAGAACGAGCCCAATAAGGCAAATCATCTGATGTTTTTATTAAATCAACAGGAAAATCTTTGTAATAAAGAAGTTCACCGTAAACCGCATCAGGCTTTGAGTCAAAATGTAAACGTCCTGCAAGTTCCGTCTGCAACATTCCAACCATTTCTGGAAAGGCAAGAAATGCAACGCCCGGAAGTTTTTGTGCTTTTATTAAATTATCTGGCATGTCGAGTCGCTTATCTCATCAGAAAGACTGTCTTCAGAATCGCTGCCCAGCTTTTCAATGTATTTTGCAAGGCGCATAAAATCTGTTGACGGAAGAATCTGAAATCCAATATTCGTATCGTTTCCTTCATTTTTTACCCAGCAAGGATGACAAAGCAATGAGAAACTTTCGTTTGCCGCACGGGAAAAAGTAACCTTCGCCTCGTAATCGTTGTTCAAATCTACAGCAACAGGAAAAGAATAATGAATTTTGCAACCTTCACGGCTTATGTTCTCAAGAGTTCCTGGAAGAGCACATAATTCTGGCGACAAAAATCTTCCAATATCTTCAAAACGATGCGAAAGCCTTTCTTCTGAATTCATAACTATATGAGTATAGAGAATTGGTCAGTTCTTTACAACCATTATTTTTCTCGTTTCATCAATACCGTTTCCAAAAACGCGGACAAAATAAAGACCACGCGCAACTTTTTTGCCAGATTTTGTAGTTCCATTCCAGGAATAATTGTGCTCGCCGGCAGAAGCAGTTCCATGCTGAAGATAACGGATGATATTTCCGTCAAGAGTCATCACAATAACATCAAGATTTCCTTCTGAAGGCATATTTACCTGAACAACCGACATTTCTCCCTGGTTTGCATCAATAACATTATTGAAAATCGTAACATTTCCGCGCTGCAAAGCTATATTTTTCAGCCTGAAAGACCACAAATCAAGCGAAGTCGGATCATTTGAATTTTTAAGGCGCAACGCAAACAAAGGCTGAGGCTCCAATTTGTACACGCCTGAAATTTCATCAAAGACAGGCGCATGGGAAATTTTCACCGGAGAGCCGTCTGAATCAGCCAAACCGAAAAGAAAAGAAACTTGATTTCCAGAAGAATAGCCGTTTTTGCTCAAAGTTTCCCAGTCAATCGAAAATTTCGCAATATTCTTGTCAATTTGGCCAGAAACAGAAAGATTTTTTGAATTTACGGAAGGCGCAATCGCCAGAACAGGAGAAACCTGCTCGGCGGAAGAGCCATTTTCAACAAGCGACGGAATCCAAACCCGCAGATTTTTTCCAAGATTTTTATTGTATTCAGAAGAAACCGAGTCCGGCTCCGGCGAATTGTCAAAATACATAGTTATATTTTGCGGCAAAGTTTCATCAGGCTCGGAATCGCCCGAATTCTGCGAAGTTACAACAAAAATATCATGTTCCGTAAGCAAAGTTCCGTCATTCTGCTGCTCGCTGTTCCAGTCATGAACAGAAAGATTGCTTTGCCCCGCGTCAGAAACAGAAAATCCAAAATTCTCATCAAGAAAACGGTCGTCGTAAGCATAAACTGGATTCACGGCGTTCACCGCAAAATCGCTCAAAGCATGAGCTTCACCGTGCGGCATATAGTTTCTATTGGTATCTGTTACAGCCGTAACTTTCACATCTTTTATGCCAGAGAACGGATCAATAAATTTTCCAGAATCCGGAGAATAACACTGAATATAATAATTTTTCACATCTTCCAAAGTAACTTTGCGGTTCAATGTAAAAACCACGCCGGTAAATGTATCAGAGGAAAAAGTTTTTTGCGGCGGAACAGACTTTTCAATGTAAAGGTCGGAAACCACATCTGCCTCGGAGAATTTGTGCGAATCTTCTGGAATTTTTATAAAACGAAGCGAATCTGCAATTCCATACGATTTTTTCACATCTTCAGAAGTATAAAGCTCAACTTCGCCAAGATTTATTTTTTTATTAAAAAGAATGTAAAGTTTGTTTCCCGAAATTTTTGCGGAAGTCATATTGAAACGCGGAGAAACTCTGTCAACAGAAGCGGCTTCCCGGGATTTCATAAGATTTCCGGCAAGATCCGTTACATAGCCGTTTTCATCGTATTTTATTGAAAAATTTGTTTTCAGCGGAAGATTTGTTCCGTTTTCAAGGAAAATTGTGAAATAAAGCGAATCATTCTTTGAAATTTCACGCTTTTCGCCGTTCTGAGCCAAAAACAGCGAGCTTGAAGCACCAGCCAGAATCCGGGAATTTTTAAAAGCTACGGAAGGCTCGCCAGAATCAACGCCGTATTTAAAATATGAAGATTTGTTGTAAAGCGTTGAATATCTGATTCCGCCCGAAGTTTTCGCCGATTCATTTCCAGAAGAATTTCCAAACGGACGTGAACCGCCAAAAATATCCGACGCATAGGAATCTTCTGAAAAAAGCGAAGAATTGTCTTTTCCCCAGCCAAACTGAGAAAACCATTCCGCGCCGCCAAAATCATCTTCGGCATTGTCAAAAACGTGAAATTCAATGCGGTCCAGAACCGTGTCAGCATTTTTGCAGGCGCCCAAAATTTCGCAGAAAGAGGAAACTTCTTTTGCGCTCCAGGAACGGTAGCTTGCAAAAACAGGTGCGGAAAGATCCCAGCCTCCGTAAAGAGAACTGCTCCAGTCCGGATTCAATGAATCCGCGGAAGAATTTGAGATTACAGAAAGATTTTTCAAGGAATGGTTTTCCACGGATTTTACGAGCAGGAAATTTCCTTCAGAATCTTTTATGAATTCATTGAAATTATTTTCTGCGCCAGCAGAAACCGGCGTTATTTTTCCAGAAGGAATTTCAGAATTCTCCGAGTCGATGCAGCCAGGCCAATAAGGAAAACCTGAAGGATTTTCCGCGGCAGACTGGCTTTGGAAACCCGCAATTGAAATTCTAAAACGGTGAGTCTGCGGAATTTTACCTTCTTCAACAGAAAGCGCAAAATTCCGGTAAACAGAATTCAGCTCCTCAGAAGAAATTTGAGATTCAGAAACCAGGCTAAGCTTTCCTTTTTCAAATTCAGCAATTCCAGCCGCCAAAAATCCGCCTCCGGAAGAATTATTTTTAATTCCGCCAAAATCAGATGAAGTCTGAACATTTAAAACTGAAGAATCTTTTCCGTCTGCAAAAATTTCCTCGGAAAACTGGAATTCAAGAAAATTATGCGAATCGTAAGGCATCTGGTTTTCAGGCAAATCCTCATGCTGCTCCTGCCCGGTGCGAACCGCAATCATAACAGGCGGACACGAATCTTCTACTTCAATAAAACGATTTTTTCCATCGTAACTTGCAATCCGGTTTTTATGTTCGTCAAAAATCCCTGAAAAACTACCGGAAACAGCCCGGACAATATTCAAATACGGAACAACTTCCTTGTGAACGCCCTGCATATCAGTGCTCTGCGCCGCCCCGGAACTTTTCCCAGTGGCATCCGTATTCCAAGATTCCGGCGCCTTCAAATAAAATTTTTCAACATCGCCTTGATTTTCCGTGGATTCTGTACATTCAGGGTCGATATAAGTTCCAGAAAAAGCAGTTTTCTCGCCGGCATTTCCATAAGTCAGGAAATTTGGATTTTCCGCAATATTTTCCCAAATTTCATTTCTTGAATTTTCAATTTTCACAGGATTTCCAGAAACAGAATCCTTGAACGAAACTTCAATAACATCATCGTAAACTGTGCGTGCAAAAGAAATTTCTGGATGACCGAAGCAGACGTTTTCATTGTTTCCGCCTTTGTCAGAAGATTCCGCGGCGGCAAGATAAGAAATTCCCGTTCCATAATACGAAGAATAAACACAATTTTTCAGCGAGGAATTATACGCGGCGGCGAAATTTTCAGATTTTTCGTTGTCGCCAGCTTTCAAGAACCATTCAGAATCGCCTTCAAGACTGAAATTATTGCTGTAAAAATTTTTTTCCGCGGCAATTGTGTTTCCGCCAAGCCCGCCCAAAGACGAATAAAAATTTTCAGAAGAAATTTGCGTTCCGTCAGGAAATTCATTTGGAAAATCCGCATTTCCCTGGTATTCAAAAATATTTTCCGCGCCGCTCCGCCAGCTGAATTCAGAAGAAACAACGTCGTTGAACATTGACGAAGAATTTCCGTTCAGAAGAACAATATCGTTTGCGACTAAAATATCAGAAATTTTGCCGGAAGAATTTTTTCCAAGCTGCAGATTTCCATTCAGAAGAACAAAACTGCCGGAAATTTCCAGCGGAGAATTCAATTCAACTTTTTTTGAAGAATTTCCGTCCGCCGCTGAAATATAAAGATTTTTCACAGAATTTCCGCTGCCAATTTCAATTTTTTCAGCCTGAATTTTAATTTCATCCTTTGAAAATCCTGAAAAATACACGTCCGCAAGAAACGCCGCTTCAGAATCACATTCAAAATCTGAATCAAGCTGAACACTTTTGCCTTCAAAAGAAACTGGCGCGCCGCCCGAAGTTTCTACAGCTCCGGAAAAATGAAGAAATCCGCTTTCTGAAACAACTTCCGTTTTTCCCGCGCCGAAAACAGCAACTTCTGAAGAATAAGTCTGCGCCCCGGAAGTTACTATTTTTTCTGAATGAATTTCAACTTTTTTGCCCGCCCTTATTGAAGCCGCAAAAACATCCGCTTTGAAAACCAGCTCGC
>Ga0256404_1000952_pt1 | contig 73336 bp, 67 predicted proteins | sample RumenRJG_01DNA_FD_185990 | JGI IMG/M metagenome (GOLD analysis project Ga0256404, IMG submission 185990) | Bovine rumen microbial communities from Lethbridge, Alberta, Canada - RJG_01 | ecosystem: Host-associated > Mammals > Digestive system > Stomach > Rumen | place: Canada: Alberta | collected...
TGGAGCTTCTCAGTGAAGTCCCGGCGGAATATGTGAAGGAGTGAATTAAAACCAGAAACTGTCAGTCCTGACGGCAGGGTTCCCTTTGTCAGCTTCGCTGCGCTGCATTCGGACGGCGCAGTGAAGCTGAGCCGGGAACTGATGCCGTCAGTGCCGACAGTTTCTGCAACATATACAATAAGATTGTCTTGACAAATATCGTTGCCTTTGATATATTTCTAATGTTGCAATTTACAGGAAAGCAGGCTTGCCTCACCTCGGCACTTCTTTACAGTGACCCGGGTTCATAATGGAACAGCTCCGGCGTATGAATTTTGTGCCGGAGAGGTGATTATTGTGATGCGGCGGAGCTTTCCACCGCTTTTTCTTTTTTAAACTGGAGGTGTACAGCTATCAGCGAATCATTGGTTAACGGACAGATCCGCTTCCGGGAGGTCCGGCTTATCGGTACGGAAGGTGAGCAGCTTGGAGTTATGTCGTCTCAGGAGGCTCTTGCAAAAGCCGAAGAAGCTGAGCTTGATCTTGTTTGCATTGCACCGACTGCGAAGCCGCCGGTGTGCAAGATCATTGACTACAGCAAGTATCGCTATGATATGATCCGCCGCGAAAAGGAAGCCAGGAAGAAGCAGAAGATCGTGGAACTGAAGGAGATCCGTCTGTCTCCGAATATTGACACGAATGACCTGACGACCAAAGTCAACGCCGCCAGAAAATTCCTTGAAAAAGGAAACAAAGTCAAGGTAACGCTGCGCTTCAGGGGACGCGAGATGTCCCATATGAATCAGTCCAGATATATTCTGGATGACTTCGCCAAGGAACTCGCGGATATCGCAGTGATCGACAAACCCTCCAAGGTGGAGGGCCGCAGTCTGGTCATGTTCCTGAGTGCAAAAAAGAATTAACAGGAGGATAGTAACAATGCCGAAGGTAAAAACTAGCAGAGCAGCAGCAAAGCGTTTTAAAGCATCCGGTACCGGTAAGCTGATCAGAAACAAGGCTTATAAGTCCCACATCTTAACGAAGAAGTCTACGAAGAGAAAGAGAAATCTCAGAAAAGACATCGTGACCGATCAGACGAACGCAAAGGTCATGAAGAAGATCCTGCCGTATCTGTAAGGGGAAAGAACGTTAAGAAGGAGGAATCGGAACAATGGCAAGAGTAAAAGGTGCTATGCACGCAAAAGCAAAACATAACAGAACGCTGAAGCTGGCCAAGGGCTACAGAGGCGCACGTTCCAAGCAGTACAGAATCGCCAAGCAGACCGTGATGAGAGCTCTGGCTACGGCTTACGAGGGCCGCAAGCAGAAGAAGAGACAGTTCAGACAGCTGTGGATCGCAAGAATCAACGCAGGCTGCAGAATGAACGGAATCTCCTACAGCAAGTTCATTTTCGGCCTGAAGAAGGCTGGCATCGAGCTGAACAGAAAAGTCCTGGCAGAGATCGCCATCAACGACGCTGCCGGCTTCACCAAGCTGGTCGACGCTGCAAAGGCTCAGATCGCATAAGTGTCAGATTCAGATATTTGTGTTATAATAAGGCTGTCGTACGGCTGGTCCGCGGATCCCGTCGGCAGTCTTTTCTATTGCTTTTCTGAAGGAGCGGGGGAGGAAGCATGAGGATTCTGGAGGGATTCTTTCATTTGATCAGTGTCGTGGTCGGTATCGCGTCGCTTGCGGCGATGGGTATCGCCGCCCGGCTGGTACTGCATCATGTGTCTTTCGGGCAGGTGACGCTGTTTGAACGGGATTTTTCCTATGCCGTACGTCTCTGCGTGATCCTCATGATCCTTGGTATCTGTATGGTCATTGCGCTTCTGACTGTTCTGGCACTTCAGCTCCTCTGGTACGTTTTCGACCTGATCCAGATGATCGCCGACAAGGATCCCATCGTGATCCTCTGGCTCCTGATCACTGCCGCCGTTGTCTTCGGACTGTACCGCGGGGTGTTTTATGTACTGACACATCAGGAGGAACTGCTCCAGAAGCTGCTGCCGTACTGAGAGAGGAAGCGGAAGATGAAGACCATCAGGATCATCAGTTTTACAGATGCGGGATATGCGCTTGCCGGACAGCTTTGTTCGGCTTTTTCTCTTCGTGGGGAAGATGCAGAGGCGGTCCTGTGCACCGGAAGCACCGGAGTCTCCCTGCGGGAGTGGACAGAGCGGGTATTCCGTAAAGACCGGGTCCTGGTCTTTGTGGGAGCCTGCGGCATCGCAGTAAGGGCTGTCGCACCTTTTGTCAGGAACAAGACGGAGGATCCCGCAGTCCTCGTGATAGATGAGAAGGGTGCTTTCTGTATCCCGATCCTGTCGGGACATCTGGGGGAAGCAAACCGGTACGCAGTTCTGGCGGCGGAGATCACAGGAGGGATCCCGGTGATCACCACTGCCACGGATGTGAACGGAATGTTCGCGGCGGATGTTTTCGCCGCAGAGAATGGAATGACGATCAGCAGTATAGAGGCCGCGAAACGCTTCAGTGCAGCCCTCCTGAAGACCGGCAGGGCAGTTCTGACGATTCCCGCGCCTTTTGCGGAGGAGCTGAGAACAGAGAGCCCGGTGCCGCCGGAGATCACGGTGGAAAACAGCTTTACGGGAAGCGCGGCGCAGTGCCTCATCTCTCCGGAAATTCCGCGACAGGAGGCGGCTTCTCTGGGAGCGGATCCTGCCGGACGGCCGCTGCAGCTGATCCCCCGCTGTCTCATTCTCGGGATCGGATGCAGGAAAGGCGTCAGCAAGGAGCAGCTGGCAGAGTTTGCGGAGTCGCTGTTCACAGCCGCCGGACTGGATCTGAGAGCAGTGCGCTGTATCGCCAGTATTGACCTGAAAAAAGAGGAACCCGGGATCATAGGGCTGGCGGATCGCCTGGGAGTCCCCTTCGTGACTTACAGTCCGGAGGAACTGATGAGGGCGGAAGGGAGCTTTTCTTCCTCTGAATTTGTTTTAAAGACGACGGGCGCGGACAATGTCTGTGAGCGCGCCGCAGCTGCTGCCGGGGCGGTGCGTCTGCTGATCAGGAAGAGCACCCGGGACGGCATGACAGCCGCTGCCGGCATCGCGGAGACCGTCCTGCGTTTTCCGGAACCGGCGGGCAGGGAAGGAACACCGGACAGCGGAAAAGAGAGGAGGAAGGAATGAGGCTGATGAGATCTGCCTGCATTGCCCTCTCCATGTACACAAGACTGCCGGTCCCCCAGTTTTCCTGGGAGGAGGAAGACATGCAGTACGCCATCTGCTTCTTTCCGCTGGCGGGCGTGCTGACCGGCGCCCTGCTGTACGGCTGGCTCTTCGCCGCGGAGCGTCTGGGGCTGCCTTCCGCGGCGCGGTGCATTATTGCGTCCCTGCTGCCGCTGCTTCTGACCGGAGGGATCCACGCGGATGGTTTTATGGATACCAGCGACGCGCTGCAGTCCTGGGGCGGAAGAGAGCGGCGTCTTGAGATCCTGAAGGACCCGCATATCGGCGCCTTTGCGGTGATCCGGTTTCTTTGTCTCGGGGGAATCTATCTCTCCGCCGTGTTCTGCCTGAAGGAGCCGGCGTACCTGCCCTGGGCCTGCAGCTTCTTCTTTTCCAGGGCGCTCAGTGCCTTTGCGGCAGTGCGCTGGAAAAAAGCGAAGCCGGAGGGAAGCCTGAACCGATTCGCTGCTGCAGGAGCGGAGAGACGGGCCGCTGCGGTGATCCTGGCGGAGATCCTGGCAGGCGGCTCTCTGATGATCCGGACCGGCTTTCTGCCGGGCGCCGCGGCAGCTGCAGCGGGGCTCCTGTCTATGGCATATTACCGGCGCATGTCTTTAAAAGAGTTCGGAGGGATCACGGGCGATCTTGCGGGATGGTTTATCTGTGTCTGTGAGACGGCAATGGTCTGCGCCATCGCGGCTGCAGGGTATCTGACGGGTATTTGACAGAATGGGGGTCAGACTATGATCGACAGAAGAGCGTTTTCGGAGGACGGTTATATCGCGGACCAGGATTTTACGGACGGCCTGCGCTACGGCTACTGGATGTCGAACTACAACGGCTGCGGATGGATCGCCGTCTACAACGTCCTGCATTACCTCGGCCTGTCAGACGACCCGGAGCGGACATTCGGCGAGATGCTTCAGATCCTGCCCTACGAAGGAAGACGGGGAACACCGTTCCCGACCATTTCCCGCTTCTTCCGGGAACACAGCATCCCTGCCCGCCGGCGGTACGGAACGCAGGAGCTGCTTCGGAAAGTCGACGGCGCTGACTGCGGCATCATGCGCTGTGTCAAGGAAGGCGCGCCGCATTACGTGGCATTTCTCAAGACAGCAGAGAAGAACGGGGAAGGAAGACAGATCTACCGGTTTCTGAATGTCGAGAATGGGAGAGAGGACTATTCTGTCTCCATAGAGGAGTTTCTTTCGGATTATGACTGCAGGGGACTGACCCTGCGCCTGCTGCTTCCGGAAGGAATGAAGCCTGCCGGCGGAATATTCTGAGAGACAAAAAAAGACTCCTGAAAACAGGAGTCTTTTTCGTGCAGAGAAAGGGACTTGAACCCTCATGACATTGCTGTCACACGGACCTGAACCGTGCGCGTCTGCCAATTCCGCCATCTCTGCGAACAGTTGGTAGTATACCTTAAAACCACTGGTGTGTCAACGCCTTTTTTTAGAAATGTTGGAGTTAAAAAAGGCTTGCATCAGAGGGCGGTCTGTGCTATACTTTCTACCGTTGAGCGGGGATGCTGGAATTGGCAGACAGGCTAGACTAAGGATCTAGTGGCCGTAGGTCGTGTGGGTTCAAGTCCCATTTCCCGCATCGATAAAAAACCTTTGGACGAGAGTTCAAAGGTTTTTTTCTTTTTATTGCTATAAAAACCAACACTTTTTTTTCCTGCACGGTATACTGGATGTTAAGGGAGCGTTAAGAAGAGATTCCATGCCGGAGGGGAAACATGAGTACGGAAGTATCAGTCGAGCGGAACAGCAGGATCATTGACGGACTGACGGTCGCTTTTTCGGCTGCGCTGTTTCTGGCGGCGGTCGCCGGCGCGTTCTATACTAAGACCTGGGGCACACTGCCGCAGGACTTCAGGCGGATCCTTGTGACACCGGGTCCCCTGGTGACGGACTATTTCAACATCGGGAGCCTGCCCGCCGCGTTCCTGAACGCGGGACTGTGCGGTGCCGTGATGAGCGTGTTCATGATATTTCTGCCCGGTCCTTCCCATGTGAACACCCTGGCGGGTTTTTTCCTTGTCATTGCCCACTGCTTCTACGGGCTGAATTTTCTGAACATGTGGCCCTGCTTCCTGGCGCCGTTCCTTTACCTGAAGATCAAAGGCCTGGATTACAACCAGAACCTTCACGTCTGTATGTTTGCCACCTGCTTCAGCCCTTTTGTGAGCGAGCTTCTGTTCCGTTACTGCAACGCTGATGCGTATGTGGTCGGAGAGGGCAGGACGAGCGCCCGGGGGATCCTCCTGACGGTGTGCTTCGCCCTGGTCCTGGCTTTCGTCGCGCCGGCGGTCCTGCCCGGCGTCAAGGCGTGGCACAAGGGCTACAATCTTTATAACGGCGGTCTTGCCTATGGCATGTTCGGATTCCTGGTCTTCAATTTCCTCTACAGGACAATGGGTGTAGTGGCACCTTCCATCCCCGTGTATGCCAACGGAGTCTACAACCGCTTCGACCGCTCCTATCGTCTGTTCGGGAATGTGTTCTTCCTCCTGCTATTCCTCCTGTGCCTCCAGGCGGGCTGGTACCTGAACGGGAAGAGCTTCCGGGGACTCCGGCACCTTCTGCTGGACACCGGATACCAGAGCAATTTCGCGAGCAAATACGGCATGCCTCTGTGCCTCATCAATGTCGGACTGTACGGGCTTCTGTTTCTCGGCTACATCAATCTGGTGATCTTGCTCACCACAGGAGCGGGATTCACAGGCCCCACCTTCGGCGTGATCTTCGCCGCTCTCACCTTCACCTCCATGGGACAGCATCCGCGGAACGTGTGGCCGATCTTTCTCGGCTTTCCGCTGCTGAATCTGTTCGCCACACTGTTCAACAATTTTATCGGCGGTCACGCGATGTGGACCGTATCGACCCAGGCTTATATCAACAGTGTTGCCTTTGCAACCGGTCTGTGCCCGATCGTGGGGCGCTACGGGGAAGCGGCCGGAGTCGCGGCGGGCGCGCTCTGCGCGGCGCTCTGCACCGCTACAGGGGCCCTTCACGGGGGGCTGATGCTGTACAACGGAGGATTCACTGCCGGCATCGCGGCGCTGATCCTTATCCCTCTGCTGGAACACTATGTGAAGACACCGAGAGATGCCATGGACCAGCATATCGATCTTTCCGACATGATGACACTGGACGAAAATGCAAAACGGCCGTCGAAATGACGGCCGTTTTTTTACTGCAGATTTTGAGCCGCCTCCCGGTGATGACCTCATTCATCAGCACAATGCTGTTCATGATTATGTCCTCCGATGCGAGCAAAGGAACAGATTGCCATGAGGAGACGGCTCATTTGTCAACCTGATCTGAAAATACGGTTGACATTAATAAATTATAGGCACAAAAAAGCAGGAATGTCAACCTGGATAAGAATAAAAGGGTTGACATTCCTGCTGCTTCAAAGGGGGTGAACTCCGGGAGATTCAGTAGGCTTCCTGAATATACCGTTTGAAGTCTTCATCGTCCGTGATACCGAAGTACGTGCGCACTTCTTCCGGGACCCGGTCCGCGTGAAAGCTGAAATAACGTTCATCCTGGCCGGATGCGCTGCTCCCTTCTGAGGACCCGGGATGGACCAGGATCTCCACACCGGTCCAGGTCCTGAAGAGAGGATCGCTGACAAAGAGCCCTCCCTGAGACGTACCCTCCAGGATACTCCGGATCTTCTCCGGGTCGGAGATGGTAAGACCGGGCTTCCGCCAGCTCTCCCTTTCAAGCTCTTCCGGGCTCAGGCCGTCCGGCGCGTCTGTACTGTCCTGCAGAGTCAAAGTGATGCTTTCGGGATCCAGCGCGCTGTTCAGGAGGACGCCGCAGTTTTCCAGCGCCTTTCTGGTCTCCAGGAAGGAAGGATAGACGGGATACCATCCGACTTCGTTAAAGACATCGGCGGAGAAATAGTTTTTCCGGTCGTTCCGCATCCGGTCTGCAGTTTCCTGGAATTCCAGGTCCTTGAACTGGAGGCAGGCCTCGGGCGCTTCCATTCTGCGAGTACCCGCGGTGAGAGAGAGGAGGTCTTTTCTGTATGCTTCAAATACCGTTTCCGCCTCTGGCGGCAGAGTACCGTTTTCCCGCGCGGTGTGCGGCACATGGTCCGGGCCCGAGAAATCCTGGAAATTGATGCCGGCCAGGTCCTCCGGAGACAGGGAGAGCACCGGATACACCGCAGTCTTGAAGGCGGGATCGTCGTAAATACTGTCGAGCTCCGCACGGACCGTGCCGAGATCCATGTAGTAGCAGCGGTATACGGTGCGGCCGTTCTTCAGGTGCCAGGCGACCCTGACGCTGCCGGGATGTTCATATGAGGCCGTGCTGTCAGACGCCGCGATCCCCTGCTCCGCGACGCGCCGCACAGCACCGGTGTCCGTCAGCGCCATCTCCCGCAGCATCTCCGCCTCACCGCGGAGCACTTTCTGGACCGGGAAAATATTATCGCGGCTTTCATCCAGCCGGACCGTGCTGTTGATGCTGACAAAGTCCGGTTCCATCGGATCTGAGAAAAGACCCGCACTCACCACCTGGCCTTCTGCCGGAAGATAGCGGTCATATCCGAACAGATCGTACCGGTATACTGAAAACACGGCGGCAGCGAGGAGCAGACACAGAAGGAGCTGCCGCTTCCTGGCGAAGAGCCTGCGGAAATCGAAGCGGTAGATGATCTCCATGATGCAGTGCGTCAGAGCGGCGCCGCAGAAGAGACCGAAGAAGCTCCAGCCGGTGCTGTCCTGGATCTCGTGGAAGAACATGGCTCCCGCGAGTCCCATGGTAAAGGTGATGATACACTTTACCGGAGCCTCCGTCTTCGGAAACGCCATGGCCTTTTCCGCTGCCTCGGAGGGGCGGATGCTGTACAGCTTCCTGTTCAGGAGGAACAGGAGGACAGCGATGGCGAAGGCGGAAAGGGCGCGGCGCAGTACCGAAGGCTCTGTGATACCGAGTGTGAAGCAGGAAGGTGAGGAATACTGAAGCAGGATGTCCATGACAGGAGTTGGTCCCCAGGCAGTCCGGAAGAAGGAACTCCTCATCCAGTCCAGGATCCCGAGGAGCATTGGCCCCCAGGAGAGGAACACGCCCATGGCGAGGACACAGACCACGATGTTTCCGGTCAGCATGACAGCGAGGACTGCAGTCATGCTGAACATGCAGAAGAACAGGATGAGGAGCAGGCAGTTCAGCAGTGTCACAGGGACACAGTCTGCATAGCCGGTGTGAAACTGCATGATCAGACCGCCGAGAAGTCCCATGACAAGCGAAGGTATTGCGACGATCAGCAGGCTGTTCAGGTTCACGGCCAGGAAGAGCCGGGTGCGGCTCAGGGGCAGACTGTGAAAGAAGTCGGTCTGCTGGCGCTGCTGCAGGTACCGGAATCCGGAGAAGGAAAGAATCATTGCCGTCACAGGCAGCAGGAAGCAGAACAGCGGATTCTCCGCGGAGACCCAGGAGATCCAGGAAGCGTGGAGACTGCGTCGGGTCATAAAGAGGATCATCTCCTGTGCCATGTCTTCACTGAAGGTACCGGCACGTTCCGGAGAGAAGGCTCTGGAGGCGCTTAAAAGCGCTGCCACCGGATACAGGAAAAAGAAGAGAAGCAGGGAAAGGGCCGCGGACCAGAGGCGCCGCTTCATGTTTTCCCGCAAGAGGTCAGAGAACGAGCTTTTTAATGTCATAGCCCTTCACCTCCGTTTCACAGATAAAGATCTCCTCAAGGGAGAGAGGTATCAGTTCCATAAAGACCGGGTCATGCTGCTGCATAGCGGAAAGCACCTCTTCCTTCCCGCCGCGCACAGTGAGGGTCAGGAGGCTTCCCCGCTGCTCTGAGAGCACGATATCCAGGTCTGTCAGAGCTTCCTTTGTGATGCCGGGCTTCAGGACGCACTGAAGCTTGTGGATGTTCAGCTTCATGTCGTCCAGATCCCGGGAGAGCAGGATGCCTCCCTGGTGCAGAAGCCCTACGTGGTCGCAGATATCTTCCAGCTCCCGGAGATTGTGGGAGGCGATGACAGGAGTCAGTCCGCGTCCGGTCATATCCTCCGCGAACAGGCTTTTTACGGTCTGGCGCATGACAGGATCCAGACCGTCGAAGGTCTCGTCGCAGAAAAGATATTTTGTTCCCGCGCAGAGTCCGAGAATGACAGAGAGCTGCTTTTTCATTCCTTTTGAAAAGGTGTTGATCTTCCTCACGGGGGAAAGGTCGAAGCCCTTCAGAAGCTTATGGAAACGGTCGCTGTCGAAAGAAGGGTAGAAGATCCTGCAGAACTTTTCCATGTCCGCCGGGACAGCGTTGGAGAAAAAGTACTGTTCGTCGGAGATATAGAAGAAGTCGGTCTTCTTCTGGGGGCTCCCGAAGATCTCTGTCCCGTCGATGAGGACCTCCCCTTCGTCGGGCTTCAGGATACCGGTGAGCAGTTTCAAAAAGGTACTTTTCCCGGCACCGTTCGTGCCGATCAGGCCGAATACGGCCCCTTCGCGGATCTCCGCGTTCACGTGGTCCAGTGCGGTGATCCCGTCAAATCGCTTGGTAAGATCATGGGTCGCGATCATTCCGCGCCTCCTTTCCTGATGATCCGGATCTGTTCGGAGAACCGGGAGTACAGCTGCCTTGTCTCGGCGACCAGGTCTTCTTCTGTCATGGACAGGGATACTGCTTTCCGGACGACGGCCTCCAGTTCAGGCCGGACCAGCTCCTGCTTCCGGAGGCGGACATGGTCCGGATCCGCGGCAAAGCTGCCTTTTCCCTTGACAGAGTAGGAGAAGCCTTTCCTCTCCAGTTCCAGATAGGCGCGCTGCACAGTGTTCGGATTGATGGAAAGCTCTGAAGCCAGATTCCGCACAGAGGGCAGCGGACTGTCCGGGGGCAGGACTCCCAGAAGGATCAGTTCCGAGAGCTTGTCCGTGATCTGCTCGTAAATAGGACGATGGTCCCGGGGATCCAGAAGAATCATAGGGAAACCTCCTTTTAAGAGTCTCAAGTGTATTAGTTGTATTAGTACACTTGTAAGATAAGTATACATCGGATCTCGGAAGAGAACAAGGGACAGCTGCAGAAGAATTTCTGAAGAGTTTGTTAAGGCGCGGAAACTCACGCATTGCGGCGGATAGCAAAATGGGTTAAGATAAAGCGAGACTTGCGGCAGCAGAGAGGTATCCGTATGGAACTGAAGATCGGTTTTGGAGCAGGGACACAGGCACTGACAGTCCCGGACAAAAACGTCATGGATGTGCTTCACGCGAACCCGGTGAAGATCGGACTTATTGGACCGGAGGAGGTCCGGAGAGCTCTCGGGGAGCCCATCGGAACGCCCCGCCTCAGAGAGATCGTGAAACCGGGAGAGAAGATCGCGGTGATCACCAGCGATATCACGCGGCCGATGCCGACATACAAGGTGATGCCTGCGATCCTGGAGGAACTCTCCTCCGCCGGCGTCCGGGACGAGGACGTGACGCTGGTCTTTGCCCTGGGAAGTCATCGTCCCATGTCAGAGGAGGAAAGAAGAAAGCTGGCAGGTCCGGAGGTGTTTGAAAGGATCCGCTGCATCAACGGAGATCCGTCGGACTGTGTCCGCATGGGAGTCACGTCCCGCGGAACGCCTGTGGACATTGTCAGGACAGTGGCGGAGGCGGACCGGAGGATCTGCCTCGGCAATGTGGAGTACCACTATTTCGCCGGATATTCCGGCGGAGCGAAGGCGATCATGCCGGGCGTCTCCACAAGGGAAGCCATCCAGGCAAATCACCGCATGATGACGGAAGAGACCGCCTGCGTAGGCAGCCTGGACACGAATCCCCTCCGTCAGGACCTGGAGGAGGGCGCGGCGATCTGTGGGGTGGATTTTATCCTGAATGTAGTCCTGGATGAACACAAGGAGATCATCATGGCAGCGGCAGGAGACCTGAAGAAGGCCCACCGCGCAGGATGCGCTTTTCTGGACACTCTGTACCGGAAACCGATCCCCCGCCGGGCGGACATTGTCATCGCCTCCCAGGGAGGCGCACCGAAGGACCTGAATCTCTACCAGACCCAGAAGGCGCTGGACAACGCGAAGCACGCGGTGCGGGACGGCGGGATCATCATCCTCGTCGGCTCCTGCAGGGAAGGACTGGGGGAAAAGACCTTCGAGGAATGGCTCACCGGCGCGAAGACACCGGAAGAGCTGACAGAACGCATCCGGAAGGAGTTCCGTCTGGGCGGACACAAGGCGGCAGCCATCGCCATGGTGCTGGAGCACGCGGAGATCTACCTTGTCTCCGAGATGGATCCCGCTTTCGTCCGGTCCCTGTTTATGACGCCATTCGCGTCCGTTCAGGAAGCTTACGAAGCAGCGGCAAAGAAACTCGGAAAAGACGCTTCAGTGCTGGTGATGCCTTACGGCGGCTCCACGCTCCCCTGCGTCACGTAAGATCAGTATTTACATTCCCACTGAGATAAAACAATGAAGAATAATATCTGGAGGTAGAAAGATGTATATCACCTGTCTTGATCTTGAAGGCGTTCTCGTTCCGGAGATTTGGATCGCGTTCTCGGAAGCCAGCGGTATTCCGGAACTGAAGCGGACCACCAGGGACGAACCGGATTATGATAAGCTGATGCGCTGGAGGATCGGCATCCTGAAGGAGCACGGCCTGGGACTGAAGGAGATCCAGGACACCATCGCGAAGATCGATCCGCTGCCGGGAGCGAAGGAGTTCCTGGACCAGCTGAGAGCGGAGGGACAGGTGCTGATCCTCAGCGATACCTTTACCCAGTTCGCGACCCCGCTGATGAAAAAGCTGGGCTGGCCCACCATTTTCTGCAATTCTCTGGAAGTGGCGGAGAACGGGGAGATCACCGGCTTCAAAATGCGCATCGAGAAGTCCAAACTCTCCACGGTCAAAGCTCTGCAGTCCATTGGCTACGACACTATCGCCAGCGGCGACAGCTACAACGACCTTGATATGATCCTTGCCAGCAAAGCCGGATTCCTGTTCCGCAGCACCGAGAAGATCAAGGCGGATTATCCGGATCTTCCGGCCTATGAGACCTATGACGAATTGCTGGCGGCGATCCGGGCGGCAATGATTTGAGAAGAAGGGTCTTCTTTATTGCGGCATTCCTCTGGATGGCTGTGATCTTCGGGTTATCCGCGAGGGACGACACTGCTTCCATGGAGGACAGTTCCCGCGTGGGAAGGATCGCGGCGGAACTGCTGGTCCCCGGATTCCGTGATCTGTCCCCCGGGGAACAGCAGGTGATTCTGGAAGCCATTGACCATCCGGTCAGGAAGACAGCGCATTTCTTTGAGTATGCAGTACTGGGTTTTCTGTTTTCCGGAGGGTTTCTGCAGCCGGAACACGGCAGAAAAGCGGTGCGGCGGCAGATGCTCCTGGCCTTTTTGTCGGGAGCAGTCTACGCTGTATCTGACGAACTGCATCAGTTCTTCGTTCCCGGCCGGGCGTGCATGTGGCAGGATGTCCTGCTTGACAGTGCCGGTGTCCTGACGGGGACGCTTCTTTGCAGCGCTGTCCTGGTCTGCATCTTTGCAGGAACCGCCTTAAGAAACAGCTGAACTGCTACAGCGGGGAGGTCTTATGACCAGCAAATTCCGAAAATATCTCTTCAAATTTGCGTGCAGGATCCTGATCTTCACGACGGTCTTTGTCCTCTACCTGACCAGGAAAGAATTGCTGACCGCCATGCTGACGCAGGACCTGAAATACGGTGTGACGCCGCTGCACGTTCTGTGGGCGGTCTTCATGTGCATCATGATCTCACATCTGTTTCCGGGGAAGCTCCGCACCATGGCGCTGCTGAAATCAAAGGACGAAAACTTTGATCCGGACCCGGAGTACTCTGAGTTCGAGCTTTTGAAATTCGTCCAGCAGATGAACCGGAAGGCATGGCGTGTCATGCTGGTCTGGCTCTCCGGAAACGCCGTCGCCGGACTTCTCTACTGCTTCGGTGTGATCCATGAGGAAGAACTGTTCCTTCTGACGGTTTTCTTTTTTCTCTGCGACTATATCTGCATTCTTGTATTCTGTCCTTTTCAGACCTTCATTATGAAAAACAGGTGCTGCGTGAACTGCCGGATCTATGACTGGGGCCACTTCATGATGTTTACGCCCATGCTGTTCATCAGGAACTTTTTCAGCTGGAGTCTCTTCTTCACCTCCTGTATCGTGCTGATCCGTTGGGAACTGGTCTACGCCGCACATCCGGAACGGTTCTGGTATGGTTCCAACAGGACACTGCGGTGCGAAAACTGCAGGGACAGGACCTGCAGGATGAAGAAAGCACTCGCCGGAATGGCAAGGAGGAAATAAGCCGTGTTTGATCGTCACGATATCAGCAGGGATGCCTGCATGCTGCGGGGAGCGCTTCGGAGAAAAGGCTACGACTGGTGGTGGCATTCATTCACCGCTGTGGATGTGCAGACTGGACAGGAGAAAGCGTTTTTTATCGAATTCTTTCTCTGCAATCCGGCTCTCGCGGAAGAGGAACCCGTACTGGGCCAGCTGCCGGAAAACAAGGCGGCGGGGAAGAAGCCTTCCTACCTGATGGTGAAGGCGGGATGCTGGGGAGAGGACCACTGCCAGCTTCACCGCTTTTTTCCCTGGCGGAAGGTATCGCTGCACGCGGACGCACCGTACCGGATCGCCGCGGAGGACTGCCTTGCTTCCGAGACAAGGCTGAGGGGCAGTATCAGGATCACGGAGGAGGAGGCACTGGCGCATCCGGAGTGGATGTGCGGCAGCGGGGAGATCCGCTGGGATCTCAAGGTGAACAAAAAGACTGCCTTCAATGTGGGATACGGGGCATCCCGTCTGTTCCGCACGCTGAACGCCTTTGCCATGTACTGGCACGCGGAAGGAATGAAGACTCTGTACAGAGGGACCATTGTCTGCAATGGAAGGACCTATACCGTGCGCCCGGAGACCTGCGGAGGCTACGCGGACAAGAACTGGGGGAGCGACTTCACGACGCCCTGGGTCTGGATCGCTTCCAGCAGACTGAAAAGCCGCCGCACAGGAAGGGAACTGAAGAACAGCGCCTTTGATATCGGCGGCGGCAGGCCGAAGATCTTCGGAGTCGCTCTGGACCGACGTCTGCTCGGGGTCTTTTATTACGAGGGCAGGGAGTATGATTTCAACTTCTCGCATTTCTGGCTTGGGGTAAGGACAAAGTTCTCCTTTGAAGAGAAAGAGGAAGAGGTCGTGTGGCATATCCGCCAGACCAATCTCTTCAGCGCGATGGACACAGAGATCCGGTGCCTCAAAAAGGATATGCTGTTTGTCAATTACGAGTCGCCGGACGGCGCGAAACGCCACAACAGGCTCTGGAACGGAGGGAACGGCAGGGGAACCGTGCGCCTTTACGACCGGAAGGGATGGAAGATGGTGCTGAGAGACATCATCGACGTTACGCATGCCGGATGTGAGTACGGAGAATACGATAAGTGAAGAAAATAGTGCTTGCGTGAACGGAGGTTTAATACTATAATATCGTTGTTGGCCGGAAGGCCGCAAATGGGGGTATAGCTCAGTTGGGAGAGCGCTTGAATGGCATTCAAGAGGTCATGGGTTCGAATCCCACTATCTCCATTTTTTATTTCAGGATCCTTGTACAGAGGATCCTTTTTTTGTGCGGAAGGCTGTCTGTCCTGTTTGAAAAGCGTTTTATCCGGATATACCGACGAAAGATCCGTCTGGTGCTATGATACGGCATAGCTGATCTCGCGGAGGAAATGGATGGTAACAAATGTGCAGCTTTCAAACATACGGAAGTGTGCAGATTGGTATGATGCAGTCGGCAGGATTCTGAGGAGGTGTTCTGAAAAAGTCCTGTCCGTAAAGAAAGGACTCAGACGAAAACTTGTCGCTGAAGCCCAGTTTGAAAACGCGTTCTGCAGAGTCCTTGAGGAACTGCAGACAGAATGTATCAGTGTGGCTTCCCTGCGGACAGCACTGGAAGATGCTGCCGCCTGCTACGAGAGAACGGAGAAAGAAAATATCGGGCTGCTGGGGGAAGGGCACTCCCAGTTTCCCGCAGGCAGCATCAGGGCTGCTGAACTCGCCCGGTCCTTTGATGATCCGGGGCTTTGTGATCCGGGCGTCAGGGAATATCCGGAGGATATTCCTCTGAGGCTTGGAGAGGTCATGGCCCTGATGTATGCAAAAAACATGACGCAGGAGGAGCTGGAACTGCTGGCGCGGCAGATCCTTCCTGAGATGCCGTCAAAGAAGGATCACTACAACAGAAACCTGATGATGCCGGCAGAAGCTCTTCCCTGCGATCCGGACGAGGCCAGGGAGATGGGATGGGACAATGGTGTCGCGGCATCCTGCCATCAGTTTACATCAAAAACCCGAAGCAATCAGAAATGGGTCTCTCCGGACGGACGATATGAGGTGATCTTCGACCCTGAGGGAGCAAAAGTCATTGACGCGGACGAAGACCGGGGGACATACAATTTCGGGGACCCGTCAAAGGACAGAATGGGACATTTTGTTCTGGACGTGATCCCGTGGCTGATCTACGGAAACTCCGCAGCTGACAGCACGACTTTCGGGCAGCGGCGGGACGCGTTTTTCAGGGACGGGGCAGTGGATCTCGTTTCCGGTAAAGCCGGGGAAGTCATGGACCAGAAGGGTCAGGCGGTCCGGAAAATAAAGGAACGCGCAGAATCTTATGCGGAAGAAAAGATCACGGACATGAAAGAGGACTATCATGATGCAAAGGATGTTCTGAATTTATACTTTGACTGCCTCTTTCACCGGCAGGATCTGTATTGGAAAGGGGCGGAAGTTGTATGAAACGCGGTTTATTGATCGTAGTCTTGTTATTCACCATGCTTATGACGGAGGGATGCGCAGTGTTGTCAGAAAATAAAGCAGAGGAACTGTATCAGGCGATCATTGCAGAGGACACAGAAAAAGTCCGAATGCTGGCAAAAGACCATCAGCTTATTAACAGACCGAGAACGCTGAACCCGCTGCTCATGCTCTCGGATTCCGAAAATATATACCCGCTGGAGGCGGCCTGTGCCACCTCGGCGGAACTGACAGAGATCCTCCTGGAGGAGGGGGCGGATGTCAATGTCATTGATCCCTACATCAGGAGCACACCGTTGATCAACGCTCTCTTCAGTTATTACCCGGACCGGTTCCGGATCGCTTTTCTGCTGATCGAAAAAGGAGCGGACATCAATGTCGTAGACAATAATCACCGGACTGCGCTCAATGCCTGTGTTGCGCCCTCTTCCCGCGATACGGATCCCGCCAGGGAGGAACAGAAGCGTCTGCTGCAATATCTGCTGGAGCACTGTGACCTTGAGACAGTAACAAATAAGAGCAGGTCAAATCCTTTAATCGAAGCTGCAAAGTATGACGACGGACCGTTAGTGGATTATATTGCGGGATCAGGTTATTTTCCGGTCGACGACATGCCGGGCGGGTATACGGCGCTGATGGCTGCGGCAGGAATGGGCAGCGCAGGTGCCTGCGGGGTCCTTCTGAATTATGGAGCGGATCCGCTTCTTAAGTCATACAAGGGCAAAACGGCAGCGGACTACGCGGAGGAAAAAGGAAATCTCGATATCGCGGAGATACTGGACCACGCGCGCTGAAGACCGGCTGTCCTCTTTCACTGTTCAGCCCGGCGCGGAAGTGGTATAATCAGATCAGCAAAGTAAGACTTAAAAGGAGGTCACTTTTATGGGTCTGGATGGAAAACCGTTCTCTTCCGCGTTTAATAAACTTGCCAATGCAAAGAATGCAGCCGAAAAGGCGGCGGCACCGGCACCGAGACCTGCGGGGCAGGCGCCGGCGGCACCGTCACCGAGACCGGCAGGGCAGGCATCGGCCGCCACACCGAGGCAGGCGGGACCGGCTCCGGTAGCTCCGACTCCGAGACCTGCCGCATTTGCCGCAAAGCCTGCTTCCCCGGCTCCGGCAGCAGCTGCTCCGGCTCCTCAGCTGAAGAGCATCGACGAGATCGCGAAGGAAGTGATCCGCGGCAATTACGGCAACGGAGAGGAAAGAAAGAGAAGACTGGCTGCGGCAGGCTACAACTATGAACAGGTACAGAAGAGAGTCAACGAGATGCTGAGGAAGTGAGAATGTCCGCTTTACCAGCGCATAAAAAAAAGAAGGTCCGGCGTCAGGCCGGATCTTCTTTTTATACGCAGGGCACACGTGCGCGGGACTTGAACTCAACAGGAGAAGACCTGCAAAGTTATCTTGCCAGAATTCCTGCAATGGTGTAGAGGAGCAGCGAAGCGAAGGAGAGCATCGCGCTCCATTTGATCCTGACATCACGGACAGCGTCCGGGACGCATCCGATGAGGCTGCCTACCGTCAGGGCGCCGGCAGTGAAAAGACAGCTGTGCTCTCCGGCGATCCCCGCCGCACAGACAGCGCCGATGCAGAGGGCTGAATTCGCGCCGAGGGCGGCTGCCAGCTTCAGGACGATCGGAAACGAGATAGCATATACCGCCCAGGAAGAACCGAGCAGGATCGTCATCAGATAGCAGAGAAGGAACAGTGCCGCAGGGAACAGAGGAGCTGCCTCACCGAAGAAGGAAGCGGCATGCTCAAACCAGCTGTCCAGGGAAAGCTGGGTGAGCAGGGTGGAAAAGCAGATGGTCAGCAGGTAAAGAACGATCGCCAGTGTGGTGTCGGCGAATCCGCGGAGCAGGATCTCCGTGAACTGCTCCGGTGTCATCAGCCGCTGCCCGCAGTACAGGGGAAGCATGAACAGCACTGCAGCCACCAGTCCGGCTGCACTGTCCAGCGTCAGCCGTCCCATGTAGAGACTCCGCACCGTCAGGGAAGCAATGGCGAGGAACAGGATGGGGAGCAGGACGTTCCTGGGCTTTCCCCAGACCTCCGGCTTGTCGTGGATCAGATACGGCTCGGAGCCGGCGGGCCACAAGTCACCGCCGTTCTTCACGCGTTCTTCGGCCTTTTTCAGTCCGACAGCCGGGGGCAGTTTCCCTGTCGCGAACAGCAGCATGGCGATCACCGCCAGGATCGAATAGAAATTAAAAGGAATCGACTGCAGAAGCAGCTTTATGCTGTTCTCCCCGGCGGAGACATTCAGGGTACCGAAGACGAAGATCCCCCAGAGGGAGAGGGGGAAGAAGGAACAGAGCACCGTCGGCAGGATACTGAAGGGAAGCGAGTAGCTTTCCCTGGGAATGCCGGCTCTCTGGGCTGAGGGCTCCGTGGCGGATGCGGCGCAGAGCACATTCAGGCCGTCATCCACTGCTGTGATCGCCATGACGCCGATGGAGAAGAGAAAAACATTTTTTCTGCTGTCCGCGTATTTGTCCGCAAGCTTGGAGAATGCGGTCACAGCCCCGGAGGCTTCGATCAGCGCGACGATACCGCCCATCAGGGCCATGACGAGGACGGTGAAAACATTGTCGGGGGAGCCCATGGTCTCCATGAGGGCATCTGTGAATCCTGCCGCCACGCCGGACCGGAACAGGAGAACGGCGGAGAACATGCAGGAAAAGATCAGGGATCCCACGGTTCTTTTTGTGAGCAGGATGCTGGCAAGAAGATAAATGATAGGCAGTACGAACACAGGGACATCCGACAGCGGGACCGGAAACAGGAGAAAGAAAACGAAAGGAAGGAAAAGGGCGCCGTACTGGAGGGCCAGTTTCCTGGGAGACATCGGTTTCAGGTTGTCCGGGTGCTGCAGGATCCCCTTTCTCATCCGGGAGAGGGTGAGGATCTGCCGGTGCTTGCCGGTGAGCTGCTTGTACAGTTTTTTTACCATGTCTCCGTACAGCTTCGGACGGCGCCGGAAGAATTTCAGGACATCATCCGTGTCCAGACGGAGAAGGACCGTCTTTCCGACAGAGCGGACGGTGGAAAGACGCTTTTCCCCGAACAGTACGGCATATTCGCCGAAATACTGTCCGCGGTGAAGGAGGTTGATCTGGTCACCGTTGGAATCCAGCACTGCTGCGGTGCCGGACTCCAGGAAATAGAGTCCGTCGGCATCATCGTTGATGCGGCAGATATCCTCCTTGTCTTTAAACTGAACTCTTTTCAGACAGGCCCGGATCTCGTCCATTTCCTTTTCTTCTTCGGGGGTATCACCGATAGAAAAGAATTCCCGGATAAACCCGTCTGCGGTCTTGGGTTGTGTCATCTTTTTTTTCTTATACCTCAAAGTCGGCGCCGAGCCGGTCGATAGTGAAGGGACGGACTTTATTCACGGCAATGTCCTGGTGGAGAGGGTTCCCGCGGTAGGCATCCAGCGCCTCCATGCTTTCAAAGGTGCATTCCATCATACAGTCCGCGTTGGACTTCGGACCGAGTTCAGTACGGATCACACAGTCGATCATGCCGGGGATCACGCCGGGCAGGCGCTCGAAGGCCTCTTTCATTCCCTGGCGGACAGAATCTTTTTCTTCCGGACTTAAGCTTTCTCTGAATTTCCAGAGATTCACGTGCTTGATCATTTTGTATACCTCCTCCATGCAATCTTGCATTAAAGGTATCATAACCTATTTTCAGAAGAACAGCTATGTCTTTTCTTGAGTTTCACTGGTATAATAGGGGCTGAATGGTCCGGTCAGGGGCCGCACCTGTATGGAGGATGGTTCAAAGTGAGAAAAGAACTGAGATGGTTCGCTGCAGTCCTGGTCGGGATCGCGGCGTTTGTCCTGTGGTATCTTCAGTCCCCAGGGTATTATCACAACCGGGTCATGTCGCCGACTCTGGCAAGTTATTATTTGCAGCTGGAGGCTGTGAAGGATTACCGTGATCCCGGAAAATATATCGACAGGATCAACATTGAGACGCTTGATAAAGGAAAGGATACGTCGGACCGGGAGATCACAGTGACGATCCGGGCGCAGATGAATGGAAGATTTGACTATCTTCCGGAAGCTGAAGCGGAACAGGTGATCCTTTCTGTCGGTGAGGATCTGCGGGACCTGAACCGGAAGGCCAGGGAGGAGGCAGCGCTGTCTTCAGCCATCAGAAAATGCAAAAAAGGGAAGATCAATGTGACGGACCGTCTCGTCCTTCTGTACACGGACGGGGACGGAGAACATGAATTCCCGGAGTCCTGAAAGGAGCAGATATGAGCAAGCTTGGAAAGAAGAAAAGCAATAAGGAAGGAAAGACGAAGCAGCTCCAGCAGCAGCTGGAGGCACTGAGCAGAAAGAACGCCGCGAAGGGAAAGAAATAAGTGAATACGGAAGAGATCTATTATCAGGATACACACAGGACGGAGTTTGACGCCTCCGTTCTTTCCTGTATACCGGAGGAAAAGAAAGGCGCGTTTCTCGCGGTCCTGGACAGGACCGCTTTTTTCCCGGAACAAGGAGGACAGAGATCGGACCTCGGAGAGCTCGGCGGGGCAAAAGTTCTGGATGTCAGGACCCGGGGCGGTATCATCACCCACGTTCTGGACCGGCCGCTGACGGAGGGATCCCGTGTCACAGGGATCGTGGACTGGGAACGTCGGTTTGATTTCATGCAGCAGCATACGGGAGAGCACATGTTTTCCGGAAGGGTGCATGCGCGTTTTGGATACGACAACGTCGGATTCCGTCTCAGCGAAGAGCTGACCCAGCTGGATTTCAGCGGTCCGGTCTCCCGGGAAGCGCTTGCAGAGATCGAGGAAGAGGTGAACGAGGCGATCTGGAAGGATATCCCTGTGACCGCCGGATTCCCGGAGCCTGCGGTGCTGAGACAGCTGGAGTACCGGAGCAAGCTGGATCTTACGGAGGGGGTACGGATCGTGGAGATCCCGGGGATCGACCGGTGCGCCTGCTGCGCTCCCCATGTGGATTCCACGGGACAGGTGGGACTTCTGAAGATCGTCAGCGCCATGAATTATAAAGGCGGCACGCGTCTTTACATCGTGTGCGGAAAACGGGCACTGAAGGATTACGGAAAGCTGAAGGAGAGCGTCCAGGGCATCTCGGTCCTTCTGTCTGCGAAGCAGGAGGAAGTCTTTGACGCGGTCTCCGCGCTGAAGAAGAAGGATCAGGAGAATCTTTCCAGACTGGTTCGGATCGAGGCGGAGCTGCTGCATCTGCAGGCAGAGGCGCTTCCTTCCCCGGAGACAGCCAGAAACGCCTTTCTGTTTACGGCGTGTCCGGACCAGAACGTGCTGCGTCGGGAAGTCAACTCTCTGATGGAGCGCTACGAGGGGATCGCCGGCGTTTTCTCCGGAACGGATGGCGAAGGATACCGTTTTGTGCTGGGGAGCCGGAACATCGACCTGAAGGAGCTGCTGCCATTTCTCCGCTCCGGCGGCTTTAAATGCGGCGGGGGAAAAGAACAGGCCCAGGGCAGCACGGCACTGTCAGAAGCGGATATCCGTGCTCTGTTTGCCGGACAGAACTTCTGACGTTCACTTTATAGTAAGGGCTTCGTAAGGGTTTTATTCAGGATTTTGTGGTAAAGTAATAACACTCTGAGAATAAGGACCCAGGAGGCCGGGACGGATATGAGGAATCAAATGAAAAAAAGAGCAGTGTCACTCGTCGGAGCAGTGATCCTGACGGTGTTCACGGCATTGTTCACGCTGAGTGCGTACGCGGCGGAAAAGCCGGAGATCGCAGCCCAAGGCGCGGCGCTCTACAATGCCTCGACCGGAGAGTTTCTCTTCGGCAAAAACGAGAACCAGCAGTTCTATCCCGCGTCGATCACGAAGGTCATGACTGCACTGCTTGTTCTGGAAAACGCGGGGCTGGACGACGTGGTGACGTTTACTGACAGCGCCACGAAGAATCTGGAATCCGGTGCGGTGAGCCTGGATGTGACCGCGGGGGACAAGATCCCGGTGCGCGACTGCCTGTACGGACTGCTTTTAAAGTCTGCCAATGAAGTGGCGAACGGACTGGCGGAACACGTGGCAGGCAGTGTTCCTGCCTTTGCAGGCAAAATGAATGAGAAGGCGAAAGCTCTTGGGTGCACAGCCACCAATTTTGTGAACCCCAATGGCCTGAACAATGCTTCCCATCTCACGACGCCGCACGACATGGCGCTTATCACTGCTGCATGCTTTGAGAACGCGGCCTTCCGGGAGATCGAAAAATCCACGACATACCATTTCCCGGCGACGCTGAACCGCCCCGACGGAACGAACATCACCATGGGGCATAAGATGATCTCTCCCTCCAGCAGTCAGCATTATGAAGGTATCCTGGGGGGAAAGACAGGCTACACCAGCAAGGCAGGGAATACGCTCGTCACCTGCGCAGAGCGGAACGGCGTCCGCCTGGTTGCAGTGGTCATGAAGTGCGCGGGAACACATTATACAGATACGAAAAAACTGCTGAATTACGGGTTTGAGGTCGCCGGAACTGCCGGCGGCAGCGGCACGGTGGCGGCTGTCCAGGGAAGTACTGAGACCCAGGGAGCGGCAGAGGGACCGGGCGCTGCACAGGGACCGGGAACTTCAGAGGGACCAGGAGCTGCTGTATCCGCTCCGGCTGCCTCAGAAACGGCGGCAGGGGAGACGACTGCCGCAGCGGAGACAACTGCCGCAGCGGAGGCGGCAGCACCGGAAACGATGACAGCACCGGAAACGACAGCTGCGGAAACAGCTGCAGGGACGGTACTGCCTTCCGGACCCGCAGCAGCGGAGAGTACTGTGGAGAACGCCGTGCCTGCGGAGAGCAGTGCTCCTCAGGAGACTGCCCCGGCCGGGGCAGAAGTGGTGGTCGGTACGGCTCCCGGAGGAGAACAGAATTGAAAAAAAAGACAGGTGCACTGATCTTTGGTACGGCAGCGGCGGCAGCTGCTGCCGCGCTTCTGGATTCCGCTCTGGAACGAAAGACACTGACAACGGCAGAGCACACGGTCCGGAGCGGAAAGATCACCCAGGGCGAATACCGCTTTGTTTTTCTTTCCGACCTGCATGATGACCAGTACGGGGAGAAAAACTGCAGGCTGATCCGTGCCGTAGAGGACTTCCGTCCGGATGCGGTGCTGATCGGCGGGGATATGATGACCGTAAAAAAGACTGCGGAAATCGGGCTGACGCTTCAGCTGGTGGAACAACTTGCTGAGCGCTGGCCCCTTTGCTATGCAGACGGGAACCATGAGACAAGAATGGACCGGGACCGTGGAAGATACGGAGACATGTATGACAGTCTGGAAGAAGGTCTGAAAAAAGCCGGAGCACAGCATCTGAAGGACAGCTCCTTTCTTCTCAGGGAAGATATCCGGGTGACCGGCATCACTGTTGAGGAGCAGTTTTATACGAAGTTCCGCTGTGAGACGATGGCATCGGACTATATCCGGGAACATGCGGGCGATGCTGACAGGAAGAGATTCCAGATCCTCCTGGTCCACACGCCCATGTTTCCGCGGACTTATGAGGAATGGGGAGCAGACTTAAGTCTTGCAGGCCATTTCCACGGAGGCACGATCAGGCTTCCCGGAGACATCGGCCTGATGACGCCGCAGTTCCAGTTTTTCAGAAAAGATGTCACGGGAAGGCATGATCTCAGAGACAGTACCATGCTGGTGAGCTCCGGACTGGGGACTCACAGCGTCAACCTGAGGATCAACAACCGGCCGCAGATCGTGGCGGTCCGGCTCCTGCCGGCCTGAACACGGTCCGGCAGACGGAGAGAACGATGGCAGAGGAATTATCCTACAGGCTGGAGAAATTTGAGGGACCGCTGGACCTTCTTCTCCACCTGATCGAAAAAAACAAGATCAATATATATGATATCCCGATCGCGGAGATCACGGACCAGTACATGGCCTACATGGCCGCAATGGACCACACGGATCTGGAACTGGTGTCTTCTTTTCTTGTGATGGCCGCAACTCTGCTGGAGATCAAGGCAAAGATGCTGCTGCCGAAGGAGCCCGGCGAGGAGAAAGGAGAGCCGGAGGACCCGAGAGCAGAGCTGGTGGAGCGGCTGCTGGAACACAAGAAATACAAGCTGATGGCAGAAGAACTGCTTGACCGTGAGTTTGACGCCGCCCGTGTCCTGTACCGGGAAGGAGAACTGCCGAAGGAGGTGCAGCAGTACGAGGTGCCTCCGGACCTGGACGCGCTGTTCGGGGACGTGACACTTCTGAAGCTGCGGAAGATCTTCGAGGAAGTCATGCGGCACCGGGAAGACAGGATCGACCCCCAGCGCAGCAGGTTCGGAACGATCCGCAGAGAGTCCGTAAGTCTTCGGGAACGGGTCGCCGCACTGATGGATTTTGCCAGGGCACACCGGCAGTTTTCTTTCCGGAAGCTCCTGAAAAAGGAGGTAGGACGGACAGAAGTTGTGGTGACATTCCTGGCGGTCCTGGAACTGATGAAGGCTGGAAAGATCCGCATACGGCAGGAAAACCTGTTTGATGACATCATGATCGAAGCGGATGAGCACGCTTTTGAGGAGGCACTGGATTACGAGGCCATGGAGGAGTTCGGAGAATGACGGCGGAGCAGGAGAGATGGCAGGAAGCGGTGACGGAAGCGGTGCTGTTCACCATGGGAAGGTCTGTGGAGACAGCACAGCTGGCAGCTGCCCTGGAGTGCACCGCAGAGGAGGCAGATGCAGCAGCAAAACGCCTGCAGAAAAAATATGAAGAAGAGCAGCGGGGGATGCAGATCCTGAAGCTGGAGACCCGCTGGCAGATGGCTACGAGAAAAGAATACTACGATGCGCTGATCCGGGTGGCGAAAGCGCCGAAGAAACAGACGCTGAGTCCGGTGATCCTGGAGACACTCTCCATCATCGCCTACAAGCAGCCTGTGACAAAGACCGAGATCTCCCGCATCCGCGGAGTCTCCTCCGATCACGCAGTGAACCGGCTGGTGGAATTCGGACTGGTGTATGAGGCGGGCCGTCTCGATGCGCCCGGGCGTCCGGCGCTCTTTGCCACCACAGAAGAATTCCTTCGGCGTTTCGGTGTGGAGTCCGGGAAAGACCTGCCGGAGACGACACCGGACCAGGAAGCGGAGATCGCCGAAGAAGTCCGGAAGGAAGTAAACTACAGGTTTGGAACAGAACCGGGAGAAAAGCTTCAGGAGGAAGAAGGAGAGAACGGACCGGATGAAGATCAGGATCAAGTATTTCAGTGACGGGATCGAAAAGCTTAAGTATATCGGCGGAAAAAGCGACTGGATCGATCTTCGCGCGGCAGAGGATATCTCCATGAAGGCAGGCGAGTTCCGGCTGATCCCGCTGGGGGTCGCGATGGCCCTTCCGGAGGGGTACGAGGCCCATGTGGTGCCAAGAAGCTCTACCTTTAAGAATTTCGGGATCCTGCAGGCCAACTCCATGGGTATCATTGACGAGAGCTACTGCGGAGACAGTGACCAGTGGTATTTTCCTGCTTATGCTGTGCGGGATACGGAGATACGGATGAATGACAGGATCTGTCAGTTCCGGATCATGGAGCATCAGCCGCAGTTGATTTTTGAGGAAACGGAGAAGCTTTCGGATCAGAGCCGCGGAGGCTTCGGAAGCACGGGGGTCAGATGAAAAGGATAATGCTGGTCCTCCTGTTGTGCCTGCTTTCTGTCACAGGGTGCGGGGACAGGATGACGAAGGTGAAGGATCTGAGAAGAGCCGGGATCACGGCGATGGAAGAAGGAGATTATCAGAAGGCGGCGGAGCAGTTCCGTCACGCTATGGCGTATTACGGCACCGCGAGGCAGGAGGGAACAGAACTGGATATCCTCCGGTATCTCTCGGAAGCAGAGATGTGCTCTGAAGATTACGTCTCCGCCGCGGAGACTCTGAGACGCCTGATGGAGGCTGACGGCCGGAAGAATGAATACCTGAACATGCTGGCAGTCTGTGTGGTACGCTCCGGCGGTGAACTGGAAGAAGCTCTTGCCCTGTACAATGAGGCAGGAGACAACGGAGACCGCTCGGAAGCTCATCGCCAGGCGCTGTACACGCTGGGGGAGGCCCTCTCAAAGAGCGGTGATCCTGCTCTGAAGGACCAGGCTCCGGCACTGTACCAGAAGCTGATCGACGAAGGCGGAGAGACTTCAGGGCTCTGCCTCCGCGTCGGAAAATACTATTTTGAGGCCGGAGATTACGCCTGGGCCAGGGAAGTGTTCCGGCAGGGACAGGCCCTTGCTGACCAGGAGCTCCTGGCGGAAGGCCTGGCGGAGGAGCAGGCTGCCTTGATACGGAGCACCCTCAGGGACCTCAGGTTCAACGAAGCAGTCTGCCTGGAATATGAAAAAGACTATGTCGGCGCACTGGCGATCATGGAGGAGATCGCCGGGGAATACGGAGAAGACGAGGCCCTGGAGCACGAGATCCTTTTCCTGAGATCCAGGACCTGAAGGGAAGACATCAATGTCATTGCTTAAAAAATGGTTTATCTGGGCCGTGGGAGCGGTCCTTATCGCAGGAGGCGCGTTTTTTCTGTATCCGGTACCGGAGAACGGGGGACAGGAGACCGCGCCGCCTGTTTCTGCTGCGGAGGGACAAAAGGAACCCGCAGCAGCCGCGGCGACGCCTTCGGACGGTGTCCCGGAAAAACACGACGGCCCCGGGCAGGAGGAAGCCTTTGGCCCCGGGGAGCCCCTGAAAAAGAAGAAAAGGAAGAACACATACGGTCCCGGGACCTGGTGGTATGAGGAGCCGGTGCAGGAAGAACCGCAGGGACCCGCGCCCACGGACAAGGATCTGGTCTGGATCGCCTCCGACACGCACTATGTCTCTCCGAAAATGACGGACTACGGGCCGGCATTCCGGGAACGCCTCGACCGGGACGACGGGAAGGATCTGGAGGATATTGACCAGATCATGGACCGATGGATCGACGAGGCTCTGGAGGAAAGGCCGGGGACCGTAATCCTGAGCGGGGATCTTGTGATGGACGGCGAGACCGTCAATCACCGGGAGCTTTCGGAAAAACTGAAGCGGCTCCAGGATGATGGCATCACTGTGCTGGTGATCCCGGGAAACCACGATATCAGAGTCACGATGTGGGCTGCTTCCTACCACGGGGACCGGAAGGAATCCGCGGAGACGCCAATGGACCGGGATGCTTTTCTGGAGATCTGGCACAGCTTCGGTTACGACCAGGCTTCTGCCTCGGACGCGTCCTCGCTCAGTTATCTCTACAAGACAGACGACAGACACTGGTTCCTGATGCTGGATTCCGCCATCTATGAGCCGGAGACGCTTGTGGAAGGCAGGATCAAGGGAGAGACCCTTCTCTGGATGGAAGAGATCCTGAAGGAGGCGGAAGAGCAGCACGCGCAGGTGATCCCTGTGGCCCACCACAATCTCCTCTATGAGTCCAGACTGTACCGCACCATGTGTACACTGAACAACTGGCAGGAGGTGACGGAACTCCTGGAAAGATACAGAGTACCGGTCTGGTTTTCCGGACATCTTCATCTCCAGCGGATCCGGAGCTACCTTCCGGAACCGGGAGCCGGGCCGGAGCAGCGCATCACGGAGATCGTGAACGGCGCATTTTCCATGGTCCCATTCCCTTACGGAGCCCTCCGTCTTCACGACAGCGGCGCCCTGGAATACGAGAGCCGGAGAGTGAAGGTCCCGGAGGAAGTACGGCAGAACGGCCTGGACGAGTTCAGGAGAGTCATTGAGCTCCAGACGGCGTCCGGGATCCGCGGCCTTCCGGACTATATTACCGGAAACATGGCGGAAAGCTATTCGCGGCTGCTGGAACGATATGTGGCAGGAGAGACTGTGGACGCGAAAGCGTTCCGGGAGGAACTGGGATACAGGATGATGGTGAAATACATTGACCCTGAGCAGTCGGCACTGCCTGCGAAAGTGCATGCCATCCTGGAAGATACCAGGAAGGAGGCGCTCTCCTGGAGTCTGCCCGGGGAGGAAGGAACTGAGAGACCAGAGGACAGGGAGAAGGAATGAAATACACATTTCTGTTCGGACCGTCCGGAAGCGGAAAGACGACACAGTCCTTCCGCAGGATGGTACACGCCTCGGAAGAAGAGCCGGAAAAGCACTTTTTTGTGATCGTTCCGGAACAGTACAGCATGCTGATGCAGAAGCGGATCCTGGAGCTGCATCCGCGGCATGCTTCCGGGAACCTGGAAGTCATGAGCTTCAACCGTCTTGCCTGGCGGGTCTTCGCGGAGCTTTCCGTGCGGAACCCCGAAGTGCTTGACGATACCGGGAAGGCCATGCTTCTCAGAAAGGCGGCCTCGGAACACGCCTCCGAGCTCAGAGTCTGGGGAGGCAAACTGAAAAAGGCGGGGTTCACAGAGCATGTCAAATCCATGATCTCGGAGCTCTATCAGTACGGCGTAAAGCCGGAGGACCTGAAAAAGGCAGCAGAGTCGGATCTGCGCCTGCCGCTCCGCATGAAGCTGTCGGATCTTTCTCTTCTATACGAAGCTTTTGATGACTCGATACGGGACCGGGCGCTGACCACGGAACAGGTGCTGCATGTCTTTGCCGCTGTGGCGGAGAAGAGCAGTCTTCTCCGCGGCGCAGTGTTCCTTTTTGATGCCTTTACCGGCTTTACCCCGGTGCAGTACGCCCTGATCGAAAAACTTCTCCTGATGGCGGACCAGATCTCCTTCAACGTGACACTGGAAAGCGGGATGAGCCCGTACAGGCAGTGCGGAGAGGAAGAACTTTTCCGTATGAGTACGGAGATGGCAGGAAAGATACGGGAGATGGGTATACGGAACGGCCTTGGACCGGGAGAGGATCATTTCCTGACGGAACGCCCCAGGTTCGCCTGTCAGCCGGAACTGGGCTTTCTGGAGCAGCACTTTCTGCGCTATGACGGGGCGGAATACCCGGAGGTGCCGCAGGGGATCCGGGTGATGGAGAGCCAGGATCCTGCGGGCGAGGCGGAGAGGACCGCCTGTGAGATCCTGCGTCTTGTCAAAGAAAAAGGATACCGGTACCGGGAGATCGCCGTGATCACGGCTGACATGGAGGACGGCGGCGCACTGCTTTGTCATGAATTCCGCCGCCAGGGGATCCCTTTCTACATGGACCGGAATCTGAATGTATCCGCGAATCCGCTTCCGGAGCTTCTCCGGGCGGCACTGAACTGCGTGACGGAGCGGTATTCCGCCGGCGCGTTCCTGCGCTTCCTGAAGAGCAGCCTGGTGCCGGGAGGAACCATTCTTAAGGCGGAGTGCGAGAATTATATGAACGCTGCCGGCATCCGGGGATACCGGCGTCTTTCTGCGCCCTGGACGTATCTTCCTGCCTCCGAACAGGGTACGGATCTTTCGGAGCTGAACGGGCTGAAGGATGGGATCCTCCGTCTGCTGGAACCGCTCCGGATCCTGTTTGAAGGAGGCAGTGCCGGGGTAGGCTCTGTGGTGCGGGAACTCCGGACCCTGATGGAGGAGACCGGCGCGGAAGAGGCGCTGAAACAGAGAAAGAAACGGTTCGCGGAAGAGTGCGACGCGGAACATGAGCGGGAATACGAAAGGGTTTTTGAGGAGACCGTAAGGATCCTGTCAGAGATGGAAGAGCTCCTGGGGGATGAACAGCTGAACCGGGAGGAGATGAACGGGATCCTTGAGACCGGACTGAATGAGATCCGGGTCGGACAGATCCCTGCTTTTGCTGACCGGGTGCAGGTGGGAGATCTGACAAGGACCAGACTCGGGGAGATCCGGGTCCTGTTCCTGATGGGGGCAAACGACGGCCTTCTTCCCTCCCTGCGCCAGAAGAACGGTGTGCTGACGGACAGGGAAAAAATGGCGCTGAAGGAGCTGGGGATCACCCTTGCCCCGACAGCGAGGGAAGATCTCTGCACCCAGCGATACTACCTGTACCGTATGGTGACATCGCCCTCGGAACGCCTGTACCTTTCTTACGCGCTCTATGACAGAGCCGGAAAGACGCTCCGTCCCTCCGGGATCCTGATGCATCTTCTGCGTCTGTTTCCGGAGCTGAAAAAAGAGGCTTCTCCTGGCGGAGAAGCTTTGAAGCCCCTCAAAGCAGGGGCGTGCCCCCCCGATCAGAGATCGGGGGCAGAGACGGAGGAACCGCTGTTCTCCGGGCTGCAGGCGGAACGTCTCCTGGTACGCGGCCTGAGGACTGCCAGGGATGGGGAGATCCTTCCGGAACTCCGTGATCTTCTTACGGCGGAAAATACCGTGCCGGAGAAAAAGAAGCTTCTCCTGGTGGACGCAGCCACCTTTTTCCATGAGGACCGGCTGCTGGGGAGGGCTGCGGCCAGGGCGCTTTACGGGGAATTCCTGTATGGAAATGTCACAAGGATCGAGACCTTTTTCAACTGTCCCATGCGTCATTTCCTGAAGTACGGACTGAATCTGAAGGAGGAGCGGGAGTACGCTTTTACAGGGCAGGACGCGGGCACGCTGTCCCACAGGGCCATGGAACTGGTCTTTTCGCGCGCAGCGGCTGAAGGCCGCATGCCCGGGGAGATGAAGGAGGAAGAACGGGACGCTTTTGTACAGGAATGTGTGGACGAGGCAGTCCGCGGGGACGAGAGCGGTCTTTACGAGGACAGTGCGAGAAACCGGTATCTTGTGAAAAAACTCTGCGGTATCGTGAAAAAGAGCGTCAAAGTCATGGAACAGCAGAGGATGCGGGGAGATTTCCGGCCATATGCTCTGGAGGAGAGTCTGGCCTCCGGCGGAGAACGGCCGGTGCTGCTCACAAGGCTTTCCGGCGGGGAATGGATGCGCCTCGGAGGCAGACCAGACCGGATCGACATCGCGGAGGAGGGCGGGATGATCGCCCTGAAGATCATCGATTACAAGACCGGGAATGTGAAATGGGAACCTTACCGTATTCTCAGCGGATCACAGCTGCAGCTGATCCTGTATCTGGATGCCGCTGCGGAGCTCCTGAAGCAGAGGTTCCCGGAGAAGGAGATCGTACCTGCCGCAGTCCTCTACATGAAGCTTCAGGATCCGTGGCTGAAGCGGACCGGCAGCGACACGCCGGAACTGATAGAAAAATTGATCCTGAAAGAACTGAAGCCCAGCGGGCTGGTCAATATCCGGCCGGAGGTGATGAAGCATCTCTGCGCGGTCCCGGAGGAAGCACCGGAAGTCCTTCCTGTAAAGCAGAACAAGGCCGGAGGATGGTCCGGCGACGGCGCGGCAGATGAGAAACGCTTCACCATGCTGCGGAACTATGTGAGAAAAAAAGCGAAGGAAGCAGGGGAACAGATCTACGATGGGAAAATGTCGCCGGAACCGCTGCAGGAAGGCGCGAACGATGCCTGTACCTGGTGCAGCTACAGCGCGGTGTGCGGGTTTGACCTGAAATGTCCCGGCTTCCGCGGGAACATCAGTCTGAAGATAAAACCGGAGGAAGTATTCCGGGTGATCGAGGAAGAGGAGGAGCAGAAGAATGCCTGACTGGACTGCGGAACAGGAACGGGCCATTTCCCTGAAAGACAGGAAGCTTCTGGTCTCGGCGGCCGCCGGCAGCGGCAAGACTGCCGTGCTGACGGAGCGCATCTGCCGCAGAGTGACGGACAGAACACGGCCCGCGGATATCGACGAACTGCTGATCATGACGTTTACCCGGGCTGCTGCTGCGGAAATGCGGGAGAGGATCCGGAAACGCCTTGAAGAAGAGACTGTAATAGAAACGTCTGAGCATCCGGAAAGCAGCCGCGCGGCACAGCTGAAACGACAGCTCATGCTCCTGGACGGCGCCAGGATCACAACGATCGACAGCTTCTGTCTCTCCGTGCTCCGGGAGCACTCGGATCTTACCGGTCTGGACCCTTCTTTCAGGGTGGGATCGGAGGAAGAGCTTTCTCTGATGAGAAACGATATCCTGGAGGACTATCTGGAAGAGAAATACGAGGAAGCGGACCCGCGATTCATGCGATTTGCGGACTGCTTTTCCGGCGGAAGGTCCGACAGTGCGGTGCCGGAACTTCTGGAGCAGATGAGGAAGATCGCGGAGAGCCGGCCCTGGCCTGAAGAATGGCTGAAGGAGTGCGCCGGAAGCACCTGGAAAGGAGGGGGGATCCCGGAAGATGCCCCCTGGGTCCTGTATGCTTTCACGGAACTGCGCCTGATGGGGGAGGAACTCCTGAAAAAGGCGGAGGAAGCACAGTCCCTCTGCGCCATGCCGGACGGTCCTGAAGGATACCGGGCTGCGGTGGAGGAAGAACTGGAGGAGTTTAAGACGCTGAGCGGTGCCCGGACCTTTGCGGAACAGCAGGAAGCATTGAGACGGTTCCGCCCCTGGACTTCGCTCGGGAGAAAACATCCGAAAAATGTTTCGGAAGAAAAGAAGAAACGCGTCAAGGATCTGAGAGACTTCTGGAAAAAGGTCATCGAAGAGCACCTCCTTCCGGAATTCGGGGACTGGGATCCGGAGACTGTGGAAGCCGACCTTCTGGAGGAAGCGGAGACTGTCCGCACAGTGACGGAACTGACTGCGGAATACAGAAGACGCTTCGCGGAGAAAAAGCGGGAAAAGAACATCCTGGACTTTTCCGACCTGGAGCACTTCGCACTGGAGATGCTGTGGGAGAAGCAGCCGGACGGCACCAGGAAGAGAAGCTCCCTGGCGGAGGAATACAGGTCGGAACTGAAAGAGATCTATGTAGATGAGTATCAGGATTCCAACGAGGTCCAGGAGCAGCTCCTCAAAGCCATCACCGGGAACGAGCAGTTCCTGGTGGGAGACGTTAAGCAGTCCATCTACGGCTTCCGGCTCGCGAAGCCGGAGCTGTTCCTGGAGAAATACCGGACTTACAGGAAGGACGACCTTTCAGGTGATCCGCTGCCGGAGGGCTGTGACACCAGGGTGGACCTGTCGCGGAATTTCCGAAGCAGACATGAGGTCCTTGACACAGTGAACGACGTGTTCCGGACCCTGATGGACGCGCCTGTGGGGGGACTGCGTTACACGGCGGAGGAAGAGCTGTATCCCGGAGCATCTTATCCGGATCCCGGTGTTCCAGGACCGGATCCCTATGCTGCGGAACTGGTGCTCACGGATGCCATGGGGGCTTCGGGAACAGAGAAGACAGAAGCGGAAGCACGTATGATCGCCGGGAGGATCCGGAGCATCACAGACCCGGAAAATGGACTGAAGGTGCGGGACAGCTCCACGGGAGAGCTGCGGCCGGCGGTATATGGCGATATCGTGATCCTGCTCCGTTCCATGAGAGGACGGGCGGAAACTCTGGTCAGCGTGCTGATGAGCGAAGGGATCCCCGCAGAGGCAGAGCAGAACACCGGGTATTTCAACGCTCTGGAAGTGAAGACGATCCTGAGTTTTCTGTCGGTGATCGACAACCCCCTCAGGGACATTCCGCTGGCGGCGTTCCTCCGTTCCCCTCTGTCCGGCATGACGGAGGAGGAGTTCGCGGAGCTGCTGGCAGGGGAGGAAAAAGGAAGACCGCTGTGGCAGAGACTTCTTTCCGCGGCGGAAAGGATGCCTGACAGCAGCGGGGCGGCAAAGCTCCGGGAGGCGGAACAGCTGCTCGGGGAGTATGCGGACAAGGCTGTATATCTGGCGCTTCCGGACCTCATAAGAGATGCCATGTACGAGACGGGTTACTACGCTTATGCGTCTGCCCTCCCCGGAGGAGAAGTGCGGAAAGCGAACCTGGATATGCTGGTGGTCAAAGCGGAAGATTTTGAGGGCACCGGCTACAGAGGCCTGTACGATTTTATCCGCTATATCGAGCTGCTGAAAAAGTACGACACAGATTTCGGAGAAGCCCAGACAGCTTCAGACCAGGGCAGTTCTGTCAGGATCATGACCATACATAAGTCCAAGGGACTGGAGTTCCCTGTAGTGATCCTGGCGGATATGGACCACAGGTTCAATACCAGGGACACTTCCGCTCCGGTGCTTGCGGACCAGAGGTTCGGCATTGCGGCGGAAGCCGCGGACCCGGTGCTGAAGCTCCGGGGCACAACGCTGAAAAAGAATATCTTCGCCTGGCATATGATGTCAGAGATGCTGGGGGAGGAACTGCGGGTCCTGTATGTCGCGATGACCAGGGCGAAGGAAAAGCTGATCATGACTGCCGCCGTGGAGCAGCCTCTTATAAAGGCGGAAGCTGCGGTGAGAGGCGGGATAAAGGAGCGTGCGGGTTTTGACGAGGTGCGCGGGCAGCGGACTTATCTGGACTGGATCCTGCTGGCTGTATCAGTATCAGAGCGCCGGTGCGGGATCAGAGTCTCTGTGACTGATACGGAGAGTCTGGAAGAAGCACATTCCGGGGAGCTGAAGCGGATCCTCTCCCTTCGGAAGCAGCTGGAGGAGATGGTCTTCGGGGACAAAAGTACAGAACCCAGGGATATTCCCAGGTTCAGGTACCTCGGCATGGAATACAGCCACAGGGAAGACGTGGACCTTCATACTAAACGTTCCGTCTCTGAACTGAAACACCGGGGACAGGAAGAAGAAGACGAGCCGGCGGAGCGGCCGGTGTACACGGAGGATCAGGAAGAAGCGTCCCGGCGCGGCATGCTCCGGGGAACATTGTACCACCGGGTGATGGAAAAACTGGATTACAGAAGGCCCCTGACGGTCCCGGAACTGGAGATCCAGCTCCGGGAGTGGAAGGGACAGGGGATCTTCACGGAGGAAGAGCTGTCCATGGTGCGCGGCAGAGATTTCGGGGCCTTTCTTTCCAGCGCACTCTGCGGCAGGATGTATCAGGCTGCCCTCCGCGGGACGCTCCGGAGAGAGGCACCCTTCGTGATGACGCTTCCGGCATACGAGGTGGACCCGGGCGTGTCTTCGGAAGAGCCGGTCCTGATCCAGGGCGTCATCGACGCCTGGTTTGAGGAGGACGGAAAGATCGTACTGGTGGATTACAAGACAGACAGGGGCGTGCCGGAAGAAACTCTGACCGACCGCTATCACCTGCAGATGGAATACTACAGGAAAGCGCTCAGAATGATGGAGGGGAAAGAGACGGGAGAAGCGTTCCTCTGGAGCTTTGCCCTGGGAAAAGCGATCAGCTTGTAGAAGGCCGTATTTTGCGGTATACTGCGGACATATAACTCTTCCTTCCGGGGGGGACTGCCCTCCCGGAGGAATGGAGCCTGAAAAGGAGTGACATGACAAGAAGAACGCTCAGAGAGCACTGCTTTAAAATGCTGTTCTGCACCGATTTCTATCCTCCGGAGGAAGCGGGGGAGCAGATCGAGGATTATTTCCTCTCCGGCACCGAAGAAGAGACCGATGAGAACGGGAACACAGAGACGGTCCATCTGGTGGAACTTTCGAAAGAAGAAGAGGAAGAATGCCGTTCGAGGGTGGACACGATCCTGGAGAAACTTCCGGAGATCGACAGGATCCTCGAAGGTGTTGCGGAAGGATGGAGACTTGGCCGCATGGGACGGGTGGAGCTGACGATCCTCCGTCTGGCTTGTTTTGAGATCCGCTTTGATGAGTCTGTCCCTGACAAGGTGGCAATCAACGAAGCGGTGGAACTGGCGAAAAAATTCGGCGGCGATGAATCCCCGTCCTTCGTCAACGGGGTCCTCGCGAAATTAGTCTGAGCCATGGCCGGAATCTATTCCGTCTCCCAGGTCAATTCCTATGTGGGGGCGCTGTTCCGGGAGGATTTCATGCTGCGGCGCATCCGCGTCCGCGGGGAACTTTCCAACGTGAAATACCACAGTTCCGGTCATATCTATTTTACAATGAAGGATGCGGGAGGGACGCTTGCCTGTGTGATGTTTGCGGGACAGCGGAAGGGTCTCTCTTTTCGCATGCAGGAGGGACAGAAGATCATCGCAGAGGGATCCGTTGAGGTCTACGAGCGGGGAGGAACATACCAGCTGTATGCGTCCTCTGTCTCCCTGGAGGGCAGCGGGGATCTTTACGCCGCCTTCCTCAGGCTGAAGCAGGAACTGGAAGAGATGGGCATGTTTGCCCCGGAATATAAAAAGCCGGTTCCGAAATATGCTTCTGTGGTCGGCATCGTCACCGCTTCCACAGGTGCGGCGGTCCGGGACATCATCAACGTATCTACCAGGAGGAATCCGTTCGTGCAGCTGGTGCTTTATCCGGCACAGGTCCAGGGACACGGGGCGGCAGAAAGCATCGTCCGCGGCATCCGGGCGCTGGACCGGTACGGTGTGGACGTGATCATCGCCGGACGAGGCGGCGGCTCCATTGAGGACCTCTGGGCCTTCAACGAGGAAACAGTGGCCAGGGCCATTTTTGACTGCGGAACGCCGGTGATCTCAGCGGTCGGTCACGAGACGGATTTTACGATCGCCGATTTCGTCGCGGATCTCCGGGCACCGACGCCCAGTGCCGCGGCGGAGCTTGCGGTGCCGGACATGGCGCGCCTGACCGGTGACCTGAAGGAGAGAGAGACTGCTCTAAGAGCTGCCATGGTCCGCCGGATCAGTCGGGAGAGGGCGGAACTGAAGACAAGGGAGCTGCGGCTGAAGCTCCGTTCTCCTGGAGCAAGGCTCAGGGAGAAGAGAAACCGCACTGAAGAGCTCAGGACCGCGATCCGGCATGCGATCAACAGAAAATACACCGGGACAGAGCAGCGGTTCCTCAGGGACGCGGAACGGCTGAAGGCTCTGTCTCCCCTGAACCGTCTGCGCGGAGGCTTTGCCTACGTTACGGACGGAGATGGGAAGGCTGTCAGAAGTGTTTCTGACCTCAGGACCGGGGATACAGCCAGTCTCAGGTTCCGCGACGGAGAAGCAAAGGCAGAGATCAGGTCTGTCACCATACTGGAAGAAAGGAAAACGGAAGACTGATGGGCGACGCAGACAGCAGAGGGACCGGGTCCCGGACTGTGGAGATGCAGCTGGAAGAGCTGGAAAAGGTGCTGGAGCAGCTGGAAGATGAGACAACACCTCTGGAGGCCTCTTTCTCCCTGTACGAAAAGGGAATGGCGCTGGTGAAAGAGATCAATGGCAGGATCGACAGAGTCGAAAAACAGATGATCATACTGGAGGGACAGGAAGATGAGTGAATTCCGCTACGATGTGACAGAGATCAACCAGATCATCGGATCTTTTCTGCCAGATGTCAGAGGATTCCAGACCACGGTGCAGAAAGCGATGAACGAAGCCGTAAGGAACGGCGGGAAGCGCGTGCGCCCGATCATCATGTATGAGACATGCCGCATGTTCGCGGAAGCCTGCGGAGAGGAAAAGGATTCCTGGATCAGCGATATCGCTCCCTTTATGGCGGCGATCGAGATGATCCACAGCTTCTCCCTGGTCCATGACGATCTTCCCTGCATGGATAACGACACTCTGCGGAGGGGCATGCCGACCACATGGTATACGTATGGGGAAGCCATGGGCACCCTTGCCGGGGACGGGCTGATGCTGGAGGCGCTGTATGTGACAGGCAGGAGCGCCGCGGAATCCTCAAATCCCGCGAGAGCCGGCAGGGCCATTGAGATCCTCGGGGAGAAGAGCGGTATCAGGGGCATGCTGGGCGGACAGTCTGTGGACGTGGAAATGACAGGGAAACCACTGGACAAGGAACAGCTGGACTTCATCTACCGGCTGAAGACCGGTGCTCTGATCGAAGCATCCTTCATGATCGGAGCGGAGATCGGCGGCGCGACGGTGAAGGAAGTTGAGGAGATGGAAAAGATCGGGCAGAATGTGGGTATTGCCTTCCAGATCCGGGATGATATCCTTGACGTCACTTCGACGGAGGAAGAACTGGGGAAGCCCATCGGATCTGATGAAAAGAACCAGAAAACCACGTATGTTACACTGTACGGGATCGAACAGGCGGAGAAAGAGGTGGAACGTCTTTCGGCAGAAGCGGAGCAGCTTCTGGAAGATCTTCCCGGAGACCACTCCGCGCTGACGGAGCTGATCAGGATGCTGATCGGCCGCAGGAGCTGAAAATGATACTTGAACGGATCAACGGACCGGAGGATATCCGGAAAGTACCGAAAAAAGACCTGAAGCGTCTGGCGCAAGAGATCAGGGAGTTCCTGATCTCGAGCATCAGCGAAACAGGCGGACATCTGGCCAGCAATCTCGGGGTCGTGGAGCTTACTATGGCGATGTACCTGGCGTTTTCTCCGCCCGAGGACAAGATCATCTGGGATGTGGGGCACCAGTCCTACACGCACAAGATCCTGAGCGGGAGAAAAAAGGATTTCTCCGGACTCCGGACCTTCGGGGGCATCTCCGGTTTCCCGAAGCGGGGGGAAAACCCGTGTGACGCATTCAATACGGGACACTCCTCCACATCCATATCGGCCGGGATCGGCATGGCGCAGGCCAGGGACCTGCTGGATCAGAATTATTATATCCTCTCTGTGATCGGCGACGGCGCCCTCACCGGGGGAATGGCCTATGAAGCCCTGAACAATGCGGCGAGACTGAAGAAGAACTTTATCATCGTGCTGAACGATAATAAGATGTCCATCTCGGAAAATGTGGGCGGGATGTCGGAGTATCTGAGCAGTATCCGCACAGGAAAGGGATACAACCGTTTCAAGGAGAAGCTGGCGGAGCGTCTCGGCGCGATCCCTGCCATCGGAGAATCCCTGGTGGAGGGCCTGAGAAGCACAAAGAACGGGATCAAACAGCTGATCCTTCCGGGAATGCTGTTTGAAAATATGGGCATCACCTATCTGGGACCCGTGGACGGGCACGACATCCGGAAGCTCGTGAAGGCATTCGAGGACGCGAAGCGTCTGGACCACGCCTGTATCGTCCACGTGCTGACCCGGAAGGGGAAGGGATATCCTCCGGCGGAGAAAAGACCGGAGGCGTTCCACGGAGTCGGGCCCTTTGTGATCAGCACAGGGGAGCCGAAGAAAAAAAAGCAGTATCCGGATTACACGAATGTGTTCTCATCCGCACTGATCAGACTTGCCGAAGCGGATCCGAGGATCGTCGCAGTCACCGCGGCGATGCCGGAAGGGACCGGACTCAGCGCGTTCCGGAAGCGTTTTCCGAAGCGTTTTTTTGATGTGGGTATCGCGGAACAGCACGCTGTCACGAGCGCTGCCGGTATGGCGGCGGGAGGGCTCAGACCCGTCGTGGCGGTCTATTCCTCCTTCCTGCAGAGAGGCTTCGACCAGATCCTGCATGACGTGTGTATTCAGAATCTCCCGGTCGTTTTCTGTCTGGACCGGGCGGGGCTGGTCGGCGCCGACGGAGATACGCATCAGGGGATCTTTGACCTGTCCTATCTGAGCTGCATCCCGAACATGAGCATCCTGGCGCCGAAAAACGACCGTGAGCTGGAGGACGAGCTCCGCTTCGCCCTTTCCTACGGCGGACCCATCGCAATACGGTATCCGAGAGGACAGGCTTACCGTGGTCTGCAGGAATTCCGCGATCCGGTGGAGTTCGGAAAGGGAGAAATGCTGTACGAGGAATCAGGGACAGCGATCCTGGCAGCCGGCAGTATGGTAAGCACCGGAGAACATGTGCGGGAGAAGCTGAAAAAGCGGGGACACAGCTGTTCTCTGGCTAACGCGAGGTTTATAAAGCCTCTGGACACGGAGCTTCTTGAGCGGCTGGCAGGCCGTCACGATGTGATCGTTACGATGGAAGAAAATGTGATGAGCGGCGGACTTGGTCTCCAGGTATCGGACTGGCTGATGCAGCATCATCCGGAGATCCGGATGATCCATATCACGCTGCCGGATGCCTATGTGGAACACGGCGATGTTTCCGTGCTTCGGGAACATCTCGGGATCGATTCGGATTCCGTCATCAGAAAACTGGAAGAGAGCGGGATAATATGAAAAAAAGACTGGACCTGCTGCTGACAGAAAGAAACCTCGCTCCGAGCAGAGAGAAGGCGAAGGCGCTGATCATGGCCGGGATCGTCTACGTGAACGGGCAGAAGGAAGACAAGGCCGGGGCCTCCTTTCCGGAGGAAGCCGTGATCGAGGTCCGCGGGAGCACACTGAAATATGTGAGCCGCGGCGGGCTGAAGCTGGAGAAGGCAGTGTCGGAATTCGGCGTTAAGCCGGAGGGAAAGGTCTGCATGGACGTAGGGGCTTCCACCGGGGGATTTACCGACTGCATGCTGCAGAACGGCGCGGTGAAAGTTTACGCGGTGGATGTGGGCCACGGCCAGCTGGACTGGAAACTCCGCAACGATCCCAGAGTCGTCTGCCTCGAAAAAACGAATATCAGGTATACCACCCGGGAACAGGTCCCGGAGGAGATCGCTCTTTCGTCTATTGATGTATCATTCATCTCTCTTTCCAAAGTGCTGCCTGCGGTGAAGAGTCTGCTTGCTGCGGACGGAGAGGTGGTGGCCCTGATCAAACCGCAGTTCGAGGCGGGGCGTGAACAGGTGGGAAAACACGGCGTTGTGCGGGATCCCGCCGTACATTGTTCCGTGATCCGCGCGGCCGCGGAATATGCTGCGCAGAATGGATTCACTGTCCGCGGACTCACGTATTCACCGATCCGCGGGCCGGAAGGCAATATCGAATATCTGTACGATCTCAGCGCGGATCCGGCAGAGGCGGAGCGGTATCCCGCCCTGACGGAGGAAGAGATCCTTAAGACTGTACAGGAAGCTCACCGGGAACTGGATCAGAAAAAGGAAGCTTCTCCTGACGGAGAAGCTTTGAAGCCCCTCAAAGCCGGGGCGGGCTCCCCCGATCAGAGATCGGGGGAAGAGAAGGAGCAGCAGGTATGAAACGTTTCTGGCTGTTTGTCAACTGGAAAAAAGAGCATGCGGCGGAGACCGCGGCATTTGTCCGTGAGTGGATGCTCAGGCATGGAGCGGAGTCCGTCGTCATCACCGACGAACTTGATCCGGAGCGGATCAGAGAGTCTGCGGACTGCCTGATCACACTGGGCGGAGACGGGACCATCATCCGCGCATCCCGGCGGATCGCAGGAAGCGGCATTCCCATTGCGGGAGTGAATCTGGGGAACCTTGGCTATCTTACCGCAGTCAGCAGCAAGGCGGAGATCCCGGAGCTGCTGGATGCACTTTTATGCGACCAGTATCGGATCGAGAACCGGATGATGCTGAAAGGGATGCTGGGGGAAGGGGAAGGGTGCCTGAATCAGGTCGAAAAGCCTCATCTTGCGCTGAATGAGATCGTTCTGCACCGTCATACCGACGCTGCCGCAGTGGAATTCCGTGTTCTTGTGAATGGCGCTTTCTTGAATGAATATAAATCAGATGGTATAATTATTTCCACACCGACCGGTTCCACCGCCTATAATCTCAGCGCGGGCGGGCCGATCGTTGATCCATCGGCGAAGATGAAGATCCTTACGCCGATCTGTCCTCATGCCCTGAACAGGAGCAGCATCGTCCTGAAGGCAGAGGACCGTCTGGATATTCTGATCCCTCCGGGAAACGATGGAGAGATCAGCGTGAGTTTCGACGGCGCGGTAAACCTGCACGTCGGACCGGGAGGATGCGTGCGCATCGCGGAGACGGAATGCACGACTCCTCTGGTCCTGCTGCCCGGCGGCACGTTTCTCACCCAGCTGAGAAATAAAATGACAACTCTGTAGGAGATCAACATGAAACTTGAAAGACACTCGAAGATCGTGGAACTGATCGGAAAGTACGAGATCGATACCCAGGAAGAGCTTGCTGAACGGCTGCGGGAAGCAGGCTTCACTGTGACGCAGGCCACCGTATCAAGGGATATCCGCGAGCTGAAGCTCACGAAGATTGCGATGGACAACGGAAAGCAGCGCTACACTGTGATGCAGTCCCAGGATTCCCACACAGATAAGTATATCCGGATCCTGCAGGACGGATATCTTTCCATGGACCGCGCGCAGAATATCCTGGTGATCCGTACAGTTCCGGGGATGGCTATGGCAGTTGCGGCTTCTTTGGATGCTCTTCATTTTCATGAACTGGTTGGCTGCATCGCCGGAGATGACACGATCCTCTGCGCTGTGCGGTCTTCGGATGACACGATCAACCTGATGGAGAAGATCCGGAAGATGATCGGTATATAAGGAGGGCAAAGAAGGAAGGATAATGCTTTCAGAACTGCATGTTAAAAACTTTGCCCTGATAGAACAGGCGGACCTGGAGTTCCGCGAAGGGCTGAATATACTTACGGGCGAGACCGGTGCGGGAAAATCCATCCTGATCGATTCCATCGCCGCGGCGCTGGGAGGAAAAGCCGGAAAGGATTTGATCCGCACCGGCGAGGAATCTGCCTATATTGAACTGATATTTTCCGTGGAGGGAGAAAGCCGGATCGAGGCGCTGAAGGAACTGGGCATTACCCCGGAGGAAGACGGCACGCTGATCCTTTCCAGGAAGATCATGAAGAACCGGAGCGTCCTCAGGATCAACGATGAGGCGGTCACAGCCCAGAAACTCCGCAGCATCACAGGACTTCTCATCGATATCCACGGGCAGTCGGAGCACCAGAACCTGCTGTACCCGGAAATGCATCTGAAATTCGTGGACCTGATGGGACCCGCTGTACTGAAAGAACAGAAGGAAAAGTGCGCGGACCTTTACCGGCGCTACGCGGAGATTAAGAACATCCTCAGGAAAGAGTCAGATCAGGCGTTCCGGGAACGTGAAAAAGAGATCCTGCAGTATGAGATCGGGGAGATCCGGGAAGCGGACCTGAAGGCCGGTGAAGAGAAGGAACTGCAGGCAGAGTACCTGAAGATCCGCAATTTCGCGAGGATCCGGGAAGCGCTGGGAGCAGCTGCGGCGGCACTGGATACAGACGCGGTCTCCCAGGCGGTGCGCCGGGTATCCGACGTCACGGAATACGCTCCGGAACTGCAGGAGCTTTCAGGCCAGCTGGAGGAACTGGACGGTCTTCTCACGGACGCAAGAAGAGAAGTGATGTCCAGACTGGAGGAAGCGGACTGCGACGATGAACGTCTCCGGACAGTATCGGAGCGTCTGGACCTGATACGCCGGCTGGAGGAGAAATACGGGGAGGATGTGCCAGGGATCCTCGGTCTGCTGGGAAAAAAGGAGGAACGGCTGGAGTTCCTCATTTCTTTTGAAAAGAACCGGTCGGAGATGATCCGGGAGAAAACAGGCCTGGAAAAAGAACTGACGGAGCTGTGCGGAAACATCTCAGCACTCCGGCGGCAGACTTCCGCAACACTGGAAAAGAATGTGGCAGCAGTCCTTCGTTCTCTGAATTTTGAATCTCCTTCTTTTGAGATCCGGTTCCGTGAGAAAGAAGAATTCGGCGAAGACGGAAAGGACGCAGCCGAGTTTTTTATCAGCACGAACCCCGGAGAACCTCTGAAGCCGCTCCGGAATGTGGCAAGCGGCGGTGAGCTTTCCCGCATCATGCTGGCGCTGAAGTCGGTGCTGGCGGAGAAGGATGAGATCCCGACGGTGATCTTCGACGAGATCGATACTGGTATCAGCGGAAGGACAGCACAGATGGTGGCGGAAAAACTCTCTGTCATCGGAAGAGGACGACAGGTCCTCTGCATCACACATCTGCCGCAGATCGCGGCCTTTGCGGATCATCACTTCCTGATCCGGAAACAGTCGGACGGCATGCGGACCAGGACCGGGATCTCGGAGATCACGGGCAGCGGCATCACGCAGGAGCTTTCGAGGCTCATCGGCGGAGCGGAGATCACGGAAGGGGTTCTGAAGACCGCGGAAGAAATGAAGCTCCTGGCGGAGGAAATGAAAAACAGCGCGGGCGCCTGCGCTTTATCGTAAACTTTGTGCTATACTGTTCTTATCAGTAAAGTGAACCAAGTACCGGAAGGAGATCCTATGAAGAATATACTGTTTGTTGCGTCTGAAGCTGTCCCGTTCATCAAGACCGGGGGACTGGCGGATGTCGCCGGAACGCTTCCGAAGTGTTTTGACAAAAAGTATTATGACGTCCGGGTTATCATACCGAAATATATGTGCATTCCCGAAGAGATCCGGTTCAAATTCGAATACCTGGATCACTTCTACATGTACTATAACGGCCAGGAGCGCTACGTCGGCATTCTGAAATATGTTCAGGACGGTGTGACCTTCTATTTCATCGACAACGAATCCTACTTCAGCGGACCGAAACCCTACGGAGACTGGCTCTATGACCTGGAGAAGTTTGCTTTCTTCTCCCAGGCGGCTCTTTCCGCGCTTCCGGTCATCGGCTTCAAGCCTGACGTCATCCACTGCCATGACTGGCAGACAGGACTGATCCCTGTCTATCTGAAGGACCGTTTCCGCGGAGGAGATTTCTTCAAAGATATCAAGTCCGTGATCACCATCCACAACCTGAAATTCCAGGGCGTGTGGGATGTAAAGACGATCCAGCGTCTGTCCGGACTTCCGGATTATTACTTCACCTCCGACAAGCTGGAAGCCTACAAGAACGGAAACTACCTGAAGGGCGGCATTGTCTATGCCGATGCAGTCACTACCGTCAGCAGCACCTACGCAAAGGAGATCCAGATGCCGTTCTACGGCGAAGGACTTGACGGCCTGATGAGAGCGCGCCAGAATGATCTCCGCGGTATCGTGAACGGCATCGATTACGAAGAGTTCAATCCGGAGACGGACAAACTGATTCCGCAGCCATATTCCATCAGCAATTTCCGCAAGGAAAAGATCAAGAACAAAAAGGCTCTTCAGAAGGAGTTCGGCCTTGATGTGGACGAGAAGAAGTTCATGATCGGTGTTGTCTCCAGACTGACCGACCAGAAGGGCTTCGATCTGATCAACAGCGTGATGGACGAGCTCTGCTCGGACGAGAACCTGCAGCTGATGGTCCTGGGCACCGGTGACGAGAGATATGAGAACATGTTCCGTCACTATGACTGGAAGTATCACGACAGAGTCTCTGCCCAGATCTATTATTCGGATGCGGTCGCTCATAAGATCTATGCTTCCTGTGACGCATTCCTGATGCCGTCCCTGTTCGAGCCCTGCGGCCTGTCCCAGCTGATCGCCCTTCGGTACGGCACGCTTCCTATCGTACGGGAGACCGGCGGACTGAAGGATACGGTCGAACCCTTCAATGAGTATGAAGGTACGGGCACAGGCTTCTCCTTCTCCAACTACAACGCGCAGGAGATGCTGAACACGGTGCGCTACGCGAAGTCGATCTTTACGGAAAGAAGAAGAGACTGGAATAAGATCGTGGACCGCGCCATGGCGGCTGACTTCTCCTGGAATGCTTCCGCGCTGAAGTATCAGGAGCTGTATGACTGGCTGATCGGATACTGAAGACAGGTGAAATGAAGAACAGAATATGAGTATTTTTTCACAGCTTTTAAAAAACCAGGTGTTTTCCTGTTCCGCTGCCGGGTGGTTCATCGCTCAGTTGCTGAAGACGATCATAGACACGTGGTCCACAGGCTCGTTTAAAATGGAACGGCTCTACGGAAACGGCGGCATGCCGAGTTCCCACAGCGCCACAGTCTGTGCGCTGGTTACCAGTGCGGCATATGTTTACGGTTTCTCCTCCTTTGAGTTTGCCATCAGCTTTTTCTTCGCTCTGGTGGTGATGGTGGATGCTATGGGCGTCCGGAGAGAAACAGGAAAACAGGCTCAGCTTCTGAATATGATGATGGAGGAGGACTTCTGGAATTTCGATGATCCCAGAGCCTTTGAGATGCGGTTCAAGGAGCTGATCGGGCATACGCCGCTGCAGGTGGTCGTTGGCGCATTTCTCGGTATTTTTGTAGCGGTCCTCGCGGAAATACTGTTTTACTGAATCAAAAGACTGATGCAGAACAGGCATCGGACAAAAGTTTCATATGTCCGATGCCTGTTTTCGGGTGAATGAATATGAATGGAAACAGGAGGGGCCTGCAGCGCGCGGGAATCGTTCTGCTGCTCTGCTTTTTCCTGGCTGCCTGCGGCTCAGGAAGAGGAGGAAGCGCTGTCGAAGAAGAAAGTGTGCCCTGCAGCACGGAACAGATGCTGCTGCTCGTAGCCTCCGAGCGGAGACAGACAGAAGAACTTTATACGGACAGGGTCTGGGAAGTACAGACCGGAGCCGCAGGCCGGCGCTACGAAGATGCCTTCTATGACGAGATGAAGCGCTTCTTTGTGGAGATGACGGCAATGAACGGAATTGCCGCGGAGCGCGGGGTGAAGCTGGACGCCGCAGAAAAAAAAGCGCTCACTCAGGCTGCGGAAACATTTTATGAGACCTCTGTCAGAGGACAGGAGCCCCTGAGGGCGATGACGCAGGAGGAAACGGAAGAGATCTTCCGGCAGTACGCCCTGGCAGTAAAGCTCCGCAGGACCATGCTCGGGGACAGAAGCGCGGAGGTCAGTGAAAGCGAAGCAAAGGTGATCCGCCTTCAGCAGATCCGCACACCCGATGAAAATACCGCCATGCAGATCTATGACAGGGCTTCCGGCGGCGCCGATCTCTACGCTCTGGCAAAAGCTTACGACACGGAACGCAGCACAGCGCTGAAAGTCGCACGCGGAGATCTGGCGGAGCCACTGGAAGAAGCGGCTTTCGCACTGGAGGACGGTGAGGTGAGCAGTCCGGTACTGTACGACGGACAATACTACATTTTCAGGTCCGTGGACAGCTACGACGAGACGGAGACCGCGATGCGGCGGCAGAGTCTGCAGACGAAACGCCTCCAGGATATCGTCAGCGAAGCATGCGCCGTCTACCAGAAAAAGCATATGGTCACCATGGACCCCGGAAAGTGGGAACAGGTGGTGAAGCAGGCGGGGTTCCCTTATTCCGGAGAGAATTTTTTCTCGGCGGTGAAGGAGGCATTGGAGAATGAAGGCATATAAGGCAGAAGATCTGAGGACGTTCACCCAGGCGCTGTTTACGAGGGACTGTTTTGATCCCTTTCTTGTGGTGGAAGCGGAGTTCCGGACCTACTGCCTTTTTTCCGTGAGAGGCAACACGGAGCGAAGCTGGTATACGGATGAGGAACTGGAAGCTGATCAGGTCGAAGACTATACGTCCTGGAAAAAACTGCGGCCGGTCTGTTTCGGCCTGATCCGCGGGAAAAAGACGCCGGTCTCATTCAGGATCACTTTCCGTCTTCCACCCGCGGAAGAAGAAAAACTGCTGCGGGAATTCTCCGGAAATATCCGGAGCGAGGAACTCGGAGGATTCTTCCTGAACCTGAAATATGAGGATGGAAAGCTTCTGTGCTTCAGTGCCGCAGCCGTGAACCGCTTTCCGAAGGACCGGGTGTTGGAGGAGGCATGGGACCTCCGGGCGGAACAGTTTTTCCGCGGGCACGGGCTTGCGGTCAGTACAGTTTAATTCAAGAGGATCATACAGAGGAGAGTACAATGGCAGAGGAGAGAGAATACGGCCTGGATGAGATGCCGGAGAATATGGATACGGAAGAAGGCGGGGCGGACCTGCTCCAGATCTATCTGGACGAGGTGAATGCGGTCCCGGAACTGAGTGAGGAAGAAGAAGAGCAGCTGGTCAGAGCTGCCAGAATGGGAGACTTCGACGCCAGGGACCGCCTGATGGAAGGATATCTGAAGCACGCAATGACACTGATCCGTGAGTTCATGGGAGGTCCTCTGCAGGTGACGGAGATGATCGGCATCTCCAACCTTGCACTGGTAAAGGCCGTAAGAATGTTTCTTGGCTCTTTGCAAACAGAGGCGCTTCGTGATATGATTACGCGGACTGTAAAAGAAGATCTCTCTGCCGCGGCGGAACGCGAGCGCAGCCAGTCTGACGCGCACAGTGCGATCGCGGCAAAGGCAAACCGTCTGACGGAAGTGTCCAGGGTAATGGCAAATGAGCTGGGGCGCCCGGCGACGGAAGCTGAACTGGCGGAAAGAATGAGAATCACAGAGGACGAAGTGCGGACTCTGATCGAAATGACTATGCGGGCTATCTGAACTTCTGAAAGGAGCAGTAAACATGGGTGTCAGAAGAATCTATGTCGAGAAAAAACCTGATTTTGCCGTCCGGGCGCGGGAACTGAAAGAGGATATCGTTAATTACCTCGGCATCAGGAGCATCGACAGCGTGCGTGTCCTGATCCGTTACGATATCGAAGACATGACGGACCGGACCTATGAAAAGTCCTGCGGTACGATCTTCTCGGAGCCGCCTCTGGACGATCTCTATGAGGAGACTTTCCCTTCCGGAGAGGGTGATGCTGTTTTTACAGTGGAGTATCTGCCGGGGCAGTTCGACCAGCGTGCAGATTCCGCAGTACAGTGCGTGAAACTGATCAACGAAAATTCCAGAGCGGTGATCCGCTCCGCAACGACCTATGTGCTGAGCGGCACACCGACAGAGGAAGAGGTCGCTGCTGTCAAAGCCTTCTGCATCAATCCCGTGGATTCCAGGGAAGCCGCGGAGGAGAAACCGGAGACTCTCACGACAGAGTATCCTGTTCCCGAGGACGTTATGGTCTTCGAGGGCTTCCGCACCATGCCGGAAGAAGAATTCAGGGCTCTCTATGATTCCCTGAACCTGGCCATGACCTACAACGATTTCCTCTTTATCCGCAGCTATTTCAGCGGCGAGGAGAAGCGCGACCCGTCTGTGACAGAGATCCGGATGCTGGACACTTACTGGTCCGACCACTGCCGTCACACCACGTTCTCCACGGAGCTCACGGACGTGCGGTTCCTGGACGGCGACTACAGAGAGCGTCTGGTGAACACCTATCATGAATATGTGAAGGATCACGGGGAGATCTTTGCCGGCAGAAGCGACAAGTTCATCTGCCTGATGGATCTCGCCCTTATGGCGATGCGCCGCCTGAAGAGAGAAGGAAAGCTCACTGACCAGGAAGAATCCGACGAGATCAACGCCTGCTCCATCGTCGTCCCCGTGGAGATCGACGGAAAAACAGAGGAGTGGCTGGTCAATTTCAAGAACGAGACCCACAACCATCCCACGGAGATCGAGCCCTTCGGCGGCGCGGCGACCTGTCTCGGCGGTGCGATCCGCGATCCGCTTTCCGGAAGGACCTATGTCTATCAGGCGATGAGGATCACCGGCGCGGCGGACCCCACAGCCCCGCTGTCCCGGACTCTGAAAGGCAAGCTGCCTCAGAGAAAGATCGTCACGGAAGCGGCCAGGGGCTATTCTTCCTACGGCAACCAGATCGGTCTTGCCACCGGATATGTCAAGGAGATCTACCACCCGGACTATGTGGCGAAACGTATGGAGATCGGCGCCGTAATGGCAGCTGCGCCCCGGAAGTATGTGGTCCGCGCGAACTCCGACCCGGGTGATGTGATCATCCTTCTGGGCGGGGAGACCGGACGCGACGGCATCGGCGGCGCAACCGGCTCCAGCAAGGTGCATACTACCGCGTCCATCGAGGTCTGCGGCGCTGAGGTACAGAAGGGCAACGCGCCCACGGAGCGGAAACTTCAGAGAATGTTCCGCCGTCCGGAGGTCTCCCTCCTGATCAAGAAGTGCAACGACTTCGGCGCCGGCGGCGTTTCCGTTGCCATCGGCGAGCTGGCGGACGGCCTGGATATCGACCTGGACAAGGTGCCGAAGAAATACGCCGGACTTGACGGAACGGAGATCGCCATCTCCGAGTCCCAGGAGCGCATGGCCTGTGTGATCGATCCCAAAGATGTGGATCAGTTCCTTAAATATGCCGCGGAGGAAAATCTGGAGGCTGTCCCGGTGGCGGTCGTCACAGATAGCCCGCGTCTTGTCATGCACTGGAGAGGCAGGACCATCGTAGATATCAGCCGCGCTTTCCTGAACACCAACGGAGCCCATCTGGAGGCAAAGGTGGAAGTGGAGATGCCTGACAGGGCGTCCAGTCCTTTTGAAAGAAAGGACGATGCGTTCGACGTGCGCGAAAAGTGGCTTGGCACGCTGGCGGACCTGAATGTCTGTTCCCAGAAGGGCCTTGTCGAAATGTTCGACAGCTCTATCGGTGCAGGTACTGTTACCATGCCCTACGGCGGATACCGCCAGATGACCGAGACTCAGACTATGATCGCGAAGCTTCCTGTCCTGAATGGAAGCACGGATACTGTGACCATGATGAGTTACGGCTTCGATCCGTATCTTTCCAAGTGGAGCCCCTACCACGGCGCAGTGTATGCCGTAGCGGATTCGGTAGCGAAGATCACCGCTTCCGGCGGTGACTGGAGAAAGATCCACTTCACTTTCCAGGAATACTTCCGGAGAATGGATGACGAAAAGCCGGAGCGCTGGAGCCAGCCCTTCGCCGCGCTCCTGGGCGCCTATGAGGCCCAGGTCCGCCTCGGACTTGCCAGTATCGGCGGCAAGGACTCCATGTCCGGCACTTTCAACGATATCGACGTTCCTCCCACCCTTGTTAGCTTCGCTGTGGATGTCGCTTCCGCGAAGACCATGATCTCCCCGGAGCTGAAAAAAGCGGGAAGCAAACTGGTCCTGGTGCGGGTGAGAAGAGACAGCGATGATGTTCCGGACTGGGAGCACCTGAAGGAACAGTACACGAAGGTGTTCGAGGACATCTCCGCGGGAAGAGTGCTCAGCGCTTACGCTGTGGAGCGCGCCGGCATCGCGGAAGCTGTGGCGAAAATGGCCTTCGGCAACCGTCTGGGCGTCAGGATCGAGCACAGCTTTGACAGGAGAGAACTCTTTACTCCCGGCTGGTGCAGCCTCGTGATGGAGATCCCGGACGGAAAGGTCGGGGAGCTTTCCTGCGAGTATACGGAACTGGGTGTGGTGGAAGACACAGGATGCATCTCATGGTCCAACGTCAGCATCTCCCTTGAGGATATGGAAAAGGCCTGGACCGGAACGCTGGAGAAGGTGTTCCCCACGAAGACCGGAAAAGTCGGCGGCGCGCTGGATACCCCGGTGTTCTGCGCGGAGAACGTGCACTTCCAGCCGAAGGGCCTGGCAGTTCCTCACGTGTTCATCCCCGTGTTCCCCGGCACAAACTGCGAGTTTGATTCCGCCAGAGCTTTTGAAAAGGCGGGCGCGACTGTGACACACAGAGTGTTCAGAAACCTGAATGCTCAGGATATCCTTGATTCTGTCGAGGAGTACAGAAAGGAGATCGAAAAAGCCCAGATCATTATGTTCCCGGGCGGTTTCTCCGCGGGTGATGAACCCGAGGGCAGCGCTAAATTCTTCGCGACCGTATTCCGGAACGACGTGATCCGGGATGAGGTCATGAAGCTCCTGAACCAGCGGGACGGCCTGATGCTCGGCATCTGCAATGGTTTCCAGGCACTTATCAAGCTGGGACTGGTGCCCTACGGCGACATCCGCGTCCAGGAGAGCAGCGCTCCGACCCTGGCAATGAACGGGATCGGCCGCCATATCAGCCGCATGGTGAACCTGAAGGTGGTCTCGAACAAGTCCCCGTGGCTGCAGGAAGTGAAGCCCGGCGAGATCTATGCCAACGCCGCTTCCCACGGCGAGGGCCGGTTCGTCGCGCCGCAGGAGACCATTGACCGTCTGTTCGCTGCCGGCCAGGTCGCGTTCCAGTACTGCGATCCCGACGGTGTTCCCACCATGGATGAGATGTGGAATCCAAATGGTTCCTGGTCCGCGATCGAAGGAATCCTCAGCGCGGATGGAAGGATCCTGGGAAAGATGACCCATTCCGAGAGGATCGGGGAAAACGTCAGTATCAATATTCCGGTACAGCAGGATATGCACCTGTTCCGCTCCGGCGTGAAGTACTTTGCCTGAGCATCTGCATAAAAAATTATTATAGCATTCAGAACGGAGTTGTTGTTTTATGAAAAAGGTAGTGAAATTCGGCGGCAGTTCGCTGGCCAGCGCGAAGCAGTTCAAAAAGGTAGGAGAGATCATCCGGGCGGACAAGACCAGAAGATACGTTGTGCCCAGCGCTCCGGGAAAGAGAAATTCCGGGGACACGAAAGTCACGGATCTTCTGTATCAGATGTATGATGCCGCAGGCGACAGGGCAAAATACAGCGTGATCTTCAAGGAGATCCGCAGCCGGTTTGAGGAGATCATTGAAGGCCTCGGGCTCACCCTGAACCTGGATGATGAATTCCGGCGGATGGAGGAAAACTTCGTCCACCAGATCGGAAGAGACTACGCCGCCTCCAGAGGCGAGTACCTGAACGGCCTTGTGATGGCTGCCTACCTGGGCTATGAGTTCGTGGACCCGGCGGAAATGATCGTCTTCCATGACGACGGCACGCTGGATGCGGAGGAGACACAGCGCGAGGTGGCGGAGCGACTGGAGCACGTGGACCGGGCAGTGATCCCGGGATTCTACGGCGCAAAACGCGACGGAACAGTCACGACCTTTTCCAGAGGCGGCTCCGACGTCACCGGATCGGTGGTCGCCGGCGCGATCCACGCGGATCTCTATGAGAACTGGACCGACGTGTCCGGGTTCCTCTGTGCGGATCCCCGGATCGTCGACAATCCGCCTGTGATCGAGACTATCACATACCGTGAGCTCAGAGAGCTCTCCTACATGGGCGCAGGTGTGCTGCACGAAGCAGCCATCTTCCCGGTGCGGAAGGAAGGAATTCCGATCAACATCAGGAATACAAATCGTCCCCAGGACAGCGGCACCATGATCGTGGAGAGCACCTGCAGAAAGCCGAAGTATACCATCACCGGCATTGCGGGCAAGAAGGGCTTCTGTGCCATCAATATCGACAAAGACCTGATGAACGAGGAGATCGGCTTCGGAAGAAAGGTGCTGCAGGTATTTGAGGACTGCGGCATTTCCTTCGAGCACATTCCCTCCGGCGTAGACACCATGACAGTGATCGTCCACCAGGATGAGTTCATGGATCACGAGCAGACCATCGTATCCCGGATCCACCGCGCAGTCAACCCGGACTCCATCACGCTGGAGTCGGATCTTGCGCTGATCGCCATCGTGGGCAGGGCTATGAAGGACCAGCAGGGTACGGCAGCCAGAGTGTTCGCGGCGCTTTCCCACGCCAGGGTCAATGTAAAGATGATCGACCAGGGGTCAAGTGAGCTCAATATCATCGTCGGCGTGAAGGACGGAGATTTTGAGAAGGCGATCAAGGCGATCTACCGGATTTTCGTGGAGACACAGATCTGAGAAGCATGATGAAAAAAGTGATCGTAATCGGCGGGGGCGCAGCGGGAATGGCGGCAGCATTGGCTGCCGCCGGAAGCGGCGCCTCCGTTGTTCTTGTCGAGAAAAATGAAAAGCTGGGAAAGAAACTGTTCATCACCGGAAAAGGGCGGTGCAATCTGACAAACGCGGCGGACATGAAGGAAGTACAGGAGCATGTGGTCTCGAATCCGCGGTTCCTGTTCAGCGCGTTCCGGGCATTTACCAACGCCGATATCATGCGCCTGGTGGAGGAGAACGGATGTCAGCTGAAAACGGAGCGCGGCGGGAGAGTGTTTCCTGTCAGCGACCACAGCTGGGATGTGATCAATGCTCTGGAACACGCCCTGAAAAAAGCAGGCGTCAGGATCCGGCTGAATACTCCTGTCAAAAAGCTTTTGACGGCACCGTGTGACAGCGGGGAGGACGGGAAGAAACATGACAGCAGGGTCACAGGTGTCCTTCTCTCCGGGGGAGAAGTCCTGGAAGCAGACGCGGTGATCCTCGCTACAGGAGGTCTGTCCTATCCCTCCACGGGCTCAGACGGGGACGGGCACCGGTTTGCCGGGGAGACGGGGCACAGGGTCACCGAGATGTTACCTTCTCTGGTGCCCATGAATGTGAAGGAGCACGCAGCCGGCGAACTGATGGGACTGTCCCTCCGGAATGTCGAGATCCGCATCCTGGACGGAAGCAAGGAGAAGTACAGGGAATTCGGGGAGATGCTCTTCACGCATTTCGGGGTCAGCGGTCCGGTGATCCTCTCTGCCAGCGCAGTGGCGGGCCCCCTGCTGAAGAAAAAGGAACTGAAGCTTCTGATCGACCTGAAGCCGGCGCTCTCCGCGGAGCAGCTGGACCGCCGGATCCTGCGGGACTTTTCCGAAGCGCTGAACAAAGACCTGAGAAACGCCCTGACGGACCTGTTTCCTGCGCGCCTGATCTCCGAAGTGCTGTTCCAGGCGGGACTGGATCCATCGTTAAAGGTGAGGGACATCACGAAAGAAGAGCGCGGAAGACTGGTGCGGACGACGAAAGGCCTGCTCTTTACCCTGACCGGGCTTCGGGGATTTACGGAAGCGATCGTCACCAAAGGGGGCGTCAGCGTAAAGGACGTGGATCCCTCCACCATGCAGTCAAAAGTAGTGAAGGATCTTTTCTTCGCAGGGGAGCTTCTTGACCTGGACGCCATGACTGGAGGTTTCAATCTTCAGATCGCCTGGAGCACGGGATTCCTGGCAGGAAAAAGTGCCACAGGATGCTAAAATAATTTTCAGAAATAGTTCAGAAAGATATGCTATACTGTTAAAAATCAAATCCGAAAAAGGAGGAAAATTATGAAAAAACTGATCGTTGCTGCCGCGGCAGCAGGAATGAGCATGATGCTTTCCCTGACCCCGTTTGCGGCCGGATGGGAGCTCGGCACGGGCGAGCATGCGGCGCAGTGGAAGTATGTCAATGCGGACAACAGCCTGGATAAAGGCTGGCACGTCATTGACGGAAACGGCGACGGAATCGCTGAGTGGTATTATTTCGATGAGGAAGGGTGGCTCCTGACCTCCACAACAACTCCCGACGGTTATACCGTGAATGAGAACGGCGCGTGGGTGAAGGACGGCCAGGTCGTGACCGAAAAGACCGGCGGCGCGCAGGCCGGGACCGCAGCGCAGACAGCAGGGACCGGGAACCAGGCCGATGCCGCAGCCAAGATGCAGAAGGGAAGATACTTCATGTATAACGTCGTTAATAACGGCGTCACCCAGAAGCTCAGCATGAATGTCCTGTACCAGAGCTTCTATGAATTCGCTTCTGTTTCGGATAAATCTGTGGTACTGCTCCATACAGTCACAGACACCTATGGCGTGAGCACCCAGGTCTATGTGACCTTTGACAAGCAGGCCGACGGGACCTATATTTCGACAGCCAACGGCGGGACGACGCTCCTTCAGCTGAATCCGGAGGAAAAGTGGATCTATGTCGGCGAGACGGATTTCAGCCGCGGCCATATCTATCTTCTGGAATCTGAACTGTGATGAAGAAAGAAAAGATCCGCGCGCTTGCCATCGATGGACCTGCCGGTGCAGGCAAGTCGACGATCGCGCGCGCTGTCAGCAGAGAGCTGGGCTGGATCTATGTGGACACCGGGGCGATGTTCCGTGCCGTAGCGCTCTTTTTCCTGAGAGAAGGCATCCGCCCGGATGACGCTGATGGGATCCGCGACAGGATCAGCGAGGTCCTGGTCACGCTTGGATATGAGAACGGCGAGCAGCAGGTATATCTGAACGGAGAGAATGTTTCCGGCATGATCCGTACCGAGGAGGTCGGAAATATGGCCAGCGCCTGCAGTGTATATCCGGAGGTTCGGCAGAAGCTTCTGGAGCTTCAGCGGGCCCTAGCCGTCCGGCAGCCTGTGGTGATGGATGGAAGGGACATCGGCACGGTGGTCCTTCCGGACGCGGAAACAAAGATATATCTTACAGCCAGTGTTGAAGTGCGTGCCCGGAGAAGATACCGGGAACTCCAGGAGAAAGGAGCTGCCTGTGACATCGCGGAGATCGAAAAGGATATCCGCGAGAGGGACTGGCGGGATATGCACCGCGAGACCGCACCGCTGAGGCAGGCAGAGGACGCTGTCCTGGTGGACAGTTCCTGTATGACTGCGGCGGAAGTCACGGAAGAGATCCTTGCCCTGGTTCGCAGGGAAGAGGTCTGAATGGCAGAGATCAGACTGGCGGAAACTGCCGGATTCTGCTTCGGCGTCAGACGTGCAGTGGAGAAGGTATACGAAGAAGCCGGAAAGGCGGCCGGACCTGTCTACACCTACGGACCGGTCATCCACAACGAGGAAGTTGTGCGTGATCTGGAGAAAAAAGGCGTGAGGGTCCTTCATTCCGAAGAGGAACTGAAAGATCTGGAGGAGGGAACCGTGATCATCCGTTCCCACGGCGTAGGTAAGAAGATCTATGACATCTGTGCCGGAAAAGACAAAGTCCGCCTGGTGGACGCGACTTGTCCGTTTGTGGGGAAAATCCATGAAATTGTCCGCAGAGAGAGTGCTGAAGGAAGAAGAATACTGATTATCGGTGACGCTTCTCATCCGGAAGTGCAGGGGATCCGCGGATGGAGCATGGATAATACGGATATTGCCGCTTCGGAAGAGGAGATCAGGGGGCTTGGTATAAGCTCCTGTAATAGTCTCAGCGTTGTCGCTCAGACCACTTATAATTCCAAAAAGTTTATAGAAGTGATTGATAAACTGAAGAATTTGGTTTATGATATACGTTGTTTTAATACGATTTGCAATGCCACGCAGGAAAGACAGACGGAGGCGCGTAACATTGCTTCCGAAGCCGATGCCGTGATCGTGATCGGTGGGAAAAGCAGTTCTAATACAAGGAAGCTTGTGGAAATCTGCAGGGAGGAATGCGATAACGTATTCTTTATCCAGACAGCGGAGGACCTGAAACCGTTAACCCTGACTTCTTTTGACCGCATAGGCATTACAGCGGGTGCGTCAACCCCGCAAAATATCATTGAGGAGGTTCAAAATATTGTCCGATCAGAGTTTTGAACAGATGCTGGAAGAGTCTTTTAAGACGATTCACACGGGAGAAGTAGTCAAGGGTACAGTTCTGGATGTCAAAGAGGATCAGATCATCCTCAACATCGGCTATAAGTCTGATGGCATCATCACCAGAAACGAGTATTCCAACAACAACAGCCTTGATCTCCGCACGGTCGTGCAGCCGGGTGAGGAGATGGAAGCCAAGGTCATGAAGGTAAACGACGGCGACGGCCAGGTCGCGCTGTCTTACAGAAGACTTGCTGCCGACAGAGGCAACAAGCGTCTTGAAGATGCATACAACAACCACGAAGTTCTGACTGCGAAGGTAGTGCAGGTCCTGAACGGCGGTCTGAGCGTCACGGTCGAGGAGGCCAGAGTCTTCATTCCGGCAAGCCTTGTTTCTGATTCCTATGAGAGAGATCTTACGAAGTATGCGGACCAGGAGATCGAGTTCGTCATCACCGAGTTCAATCCCCGCAGAAGAAGGATCATCGGCGACCGCAAGCAGCTCATGGTCGCGAGAAAGGCCGAGATGCAGAAGGAGCTCTTCGAGCGCATCAAGCCGGGCGATATTGTCGACGGCGTGGTGAAGAATGTCACTGATTTCGGTGCTTTCATCGACCTCGGCGGCGCTGACGGCCTGCTCCACATCTCCGAGATGAGTTGGGGCCGCATCGAGAACCCGAAGAAGGTGTTCCATTCCGGTGATCAGGTGACTGTCCTCATCAAGGACATCATCGGCACAAAGATCGCCCTGAGCCTGAAGTTCCCGGATCAGAATCCGTGGATCGATGCTGCTGAGAAGTACGCCCCCGGCAATATTGTCGTCGGTGTCGTGGCACGTATGACTGATTTCGGTGCATTTGTCGAGCTGGAGCCGGGCGTCGACGCTCTGCTTCATGTCTCCCAGATCGCACGCCGCCATATCGAGAAACCGGCGGATGTCCTTCAGATCGGTCAGGAGATCGAAGCGCAGATCGTTGATTTCAACGAGGCTGACAGAAAGATCTCCCTGAGCATGAAGGCTCTTGAGATGCCGCAGCAGCAGAACGCGGACGAGATCGTCTACAGTGAGTCCGAGGCAGCACAGGGCGAGCAGTAATCATTAAAGCTGGATCCGAATGAAAGAGACAGGATGTGTTCCTGTCTCTTTTTGTGTTCAAAAAACCGTAAGACAATGTAAGAGGAATCCTTCTGTTTCTTTCAGCGGTATTTTCTTATAATGGACACGTCATAAGAAATATACTGTAAAGAGGAGTAAAAAATGTTTGCAGAAAGAAAACGATTTACAGGTCTTTCTCTGCTCGGCGCTGCGCTGATGCTGGCGGCTGCTCTGCCGGCATATGCTGCCGAGGTAGTTGGCGTAGGACCTGATGGAAGCACTTTTTCACAGCAGGCTCAGAACGTTTCTGCTGAGAGTGAGACGGCGGCCGGAGAGACCGCAGCCGGGGAGACCGCGGAGACGGCACCGGAAGAAGCTGTTCCGGATCCGGTTCCGACGGAGACTGCGCATCTGGACGCACTGACGCAGAACGGACAGGTGATGGTCACGGGAAATGTATCAGGTACTTATTCCGCTGAGGACGGGATCCTTTACTTCTTTGAATTACAGCCCTGGCAGGACGAGATCAGCGGACAGCCGGTTGCAAGCTGCCAGGAGCAGGGAAACTTTTCCTTCTCCCTGCCGCTGAACGAGGGGAGCGTGGATTCCAGACTGTACTCTTCCTATGTCGCCACCGTCTGGCTCGGCGGGAAGTACCAGATCATCAGCAACCGCGCCTACATCACGAATCCGGAGGTCACTGCCGCGAGCCGTCTCGAATACAGGGCTCCGCTGACAAAAAAAGGACTTCTTGTGCAGCTGGACATGCTCAACGACGCCTTTGAACTGGGAGTCAAGCACGTCAACGTGAATTTCAATCTCGCGCATCTCACCGCCGGCACAGGCGTGAGCTACACTTATGAAGGAAAGACCTACCAGTTCGATGCGGCACAGATCGCGGCCTACGACAGGACCATCAGCGCCTTTTCCGGAAAGGACCTGATGATCACGGCCATTGTGCTGAACGGCTGGAATGACAGGATGCCGGAGCTCGTGTTCCCGGGCGTCGGAAAGAACAGTCAGGCATTTTACTACGGCTTCAACACAGCCACCCAGAGCGGCTGCGAGACGACCAGGGCGCTCCTTTCCTTCCTGGCGGAACGTTATTCCGGCGAGAACCCGAACTATGGCCGCGTATCGCACTGGATCATCGGAAATGAGATCAACAACAATCTCAACTGGAACTACATGGGGAGAATGGACATCGACAGGTATGTCCGGGAATATGTGCGGAGCTTCCGCGTCTGCTACACTGCGATCCGGAGCCATTCCGCGAACGCAAGGGTCTTTTTCTCCATCGATGAGAACTGGAATGACTCCGCGGCCGACGGAGAGCTGAAGTACTCCGGAAAAGCAGTCCTTGACAAGGTGAACTTTTCGATCCGGAACGGCGGCAACCTGAACTGGAACCTGGCGTACCATCCGTATCCTTATCCCATGACGGAGCCGGAGTTCTGGGATGACCACCTGACCGGTGCAGTGACCCAGAATATCGGCACCCAGGTGATCGATTTTGAAAACCTGAAGGTTCTGACGGATTATCTCTGCACATCGGAATATCTGGCGCCGGACGGTAATCCCAGAAGGGTGATCCTCTCCGAGCAGGGCTTTACAGCCTTGAGCCCCACCAGGGGAGAAGTGACACAGCAGCAGGCGGCTGCCTTTGCGTACGCGTACTACATTGCGGACTCCAATCCGCTGGTGGACGCGCTGATCCTGAGCCGTCAGGTGGATGCACCCTCCGAAGTGCGGACTTCCTGCGCCTTCGGACTCTGGTCCTGCAGAATGGATGCGGGCGATCAGATCATCGCTGCCGGCAGGAGAAAGATCTGGGCAGTGTTCCGGGATATCGACAAGAAAGACAAGACTCTTGAGGCGACGGAGTTCGCGAAGCCGATCATCGGCATCAGCAGATGGTCTGATGTCGTTCCGAATTTCCGGTGGTCAAGACAGGAGCAGTGAAGGTTGACAAATAGGGATTCTGCGCTTAAAATGGCATAAAGTTCCGACGCGGCCCGCGTTACAGGCTTTCGGCGTCTGCGACGGCAGGAACACGGGCAGCACCGCGGGTAATAAAAACTCGTCCCATATTCGGAAGAATATGGGACGTTTCTTATCATGAAGACAAAAGGAGAGAAGCGATGGACAGAGCAAAGTTTGAGGCCATTCGGGAACAGTTCCGGACCGAAGCGAAGGAACGCATGGATTCTTCCGCGATCTATGAGCTCCGGAAAAGGTACCTGGACCGCAAGGGAGGCCTGGTAAACGGGCTCATGAAAGAGATGCGGAACATCCCCGCGGAAGAGAAGGCGGAATTCGGCCAGGGCGTGAACCAGCTGAAGGACTGGGTCCTGGAGAATCTTCAGAAGATGGAAGAGAAAGCAAGGGCTCAGGAGCTGCAGCACAGGTATGAGAAAGAAAAGATCGACATCACCATTCCTGCAGTGAAGATCCGGAGAGGAAACCTCCATCCGAACACTCAGGTGAAGAACCAGATCGTAAATATCTTCGCCGGCATGGGGTTTGACATCTATGAAGGAGCGGAGATCGAGACTGATTACTACAACTTCACGGCGCTGAATACGCCCCAGGACCATCCCGCCAGAGACATGCAGGACACCTTCTATCTGACGGATGAGTTCCTGCTCAGGACCCAGACTTCCGCCGGCCAGATTCATGTCATGGAAGCGAAGAAGCCCCCGATCAAGATCCTGTCCCCCGGAAAGGTGTTCCGTTCCGACGATGACGCGACTCATTCCCCGATGTTCAGCCAGATGGAAGGCCTGGTGGTGGACAAGGGCATCACGCTCTGCGATCTCCAGGGCATGCTGGATGTCTTTGTGCAGAAGCTGTTCGGCGAAGGCGTCCGCACCCGCCTGAGACCCTCTTATTTCCCGTTCACGGAGCCCTCTGTCGAGGTGGACGTGAGCTGCTTTGCCTGCGGCGGAAAAGGCTGCCGTCTCTGCAAGGGTACCGGATGGATCGAGATCCTCGGCGCCGGCGTAGTGAACAGGAAGGTGCTGGAGAACTGCGGCATCGATCCTGAGGTCTACAGCGGTTTTGCCTTCGGCATCGGCATCGAGCGCGTCGCGATGCTGAAGTACGGTATCAACAACATCAAGCTCCTGTTCGAGTCGGATCTCCGTGTGCTCGACCAGATCAACGACTGAGGACAGAGGGAGGTAAACATACATGATTGCACCATTCAGCTGGTTAAAGGATTATGTCGATATCGACTGCACTCCCCAGGAGCTGCAGGACAAGCTGTTTTCCTGCGGATTTGAAGTGGAAGAACTGACTGAGGTAGGAAAGGATATCTCCAACGTGGTGGTGGGTCTTGTGGAGACCTGTGAAGCCATCCCGGAGACACACCTCCATGTCTGCACCGTGAACTGCGGAGAGCACGGAACCTTCCAGATCTGCTGCGGCGCGGACAATGTGGAAGCAGGAAAGAAGTTCCCGGCGGCGCTGGTGGGCGCCACGGTCTATGCCACCGCAAAGGACCACAAGACGGTGGAAGGCGTGATGACCATCAAGAAAGGAAAACTGCGGGGCTATGAGTCCCAGGGTATGCTCTGCTCCGGCGTGGAGCTCGGCGTCTCCGAGGACCTGTATCCCGGCGCCGGATACAACGGACTGCTGGTCCTTCCGGACGACGCTCCCGTGGGCGTCGACGTGAAGCCCATCATCGGTCTGGACGACTGGCTCTTTGACATCTCCATCACCGCGAACCGCCCGGACTGCCAGAGCATTTTCGGTATCGCCCGCGAAGTGGCGGCAGTGCTGAACAAGCCGGTGAAAGAGCCGGCCCTCGACTTCACCGAAACGGACAAAGAGCTCCAGGGATTCCATGTCGGGATCGAAGCTCCGGAATTCTGCCAGAGATTCCTGGGCCGCTATGTATACGATGTGGAGATCAAAGAATCTCCGGCATGGATGAAGCGGCGTCTTGCTCTGGTCGGACTGAACGCGATCTCCAATATCGTCGATATCACGAACTTCGTCATGCTGGAGCTGGGCCAGCCCATGCACGCCTATGACAGGAACCATGTCGCAGGTCCGTGCCTGGTGGCGCGCCGCGCTGCGGACGGCGAGAAGATGGTCACACTGGACGGCAACGAATATACGCTGAACTCTTCCAACCTGCTGATCTGCGACGCGGAGAAGCCGGTAGGCGTGGCAGGCGTCATGGGCGGACTGAACTCCGAGATCCTTCCTGAGACAAAGGAAGTCATCTTTGAGGCGGCGAAATTTGCCCGCGACAACATCCGCCGCACTTCCAGAGCGCTGGGCAAGAGAACGGACGCCTCCGCGCGCTATGAGAAAGGTGTGGATGAGTACACCACCGTCATGGCGATGAAGAGGGCCATGCACCTGGTCCAGCAGCTTGGAGCAGGTAAGGTGTCCTGCACCCACAGCGAGGTGGATACGGGCAACAGTATCGAAAAGCGCACACTTTCCGTCAAGGTGTCCCGCATCAGTGACGTGCTCGGCATCACAGTTCCCGAGGAGGACATCCTCCGCATCATGAAGTCCCTGTACATGGATCCCGTGATCAGTGACGGTGTGCTGACCCTGCAGGTCCCCGCCTACCGCGAAGATATGGAGAGCTGGCAGGATGTGGCCGAAGAAGTGATCCGTCTTTACGGCTACGAGCACATTGTTCCCACCTTCCTGAAGAGCGCGGAAGTCACCACAGGAGGACTGAACGAGGAGCAGCAGAAGGAACTCAAGCTGAAGAGAACGCTCTGCGGCGCAGGAATGTACGAATGCATCCACTATTCCTTCTTCTCCCCCGCGGACCTGAAGATGCTCCGGTACGGAGAGGACGCTCCGGAAAGAAAAGCGATCCGGATCATGAACCCGCTGAGCGAAGAGCTGTCCCTGATGCGGACCACGCTCACAGCTTCCATGATCAACGCTGTTGTGCGGAACCAGAAGAACGGGAATCTGGAAGGCCGTCTTTTTGAGATCGCGAAGGTCTTTGTGCCGAAGGAACTGCCTCTGAAGGAGTATCCCGATGAGAGGGATCACCTGGTCATGGCCTTCTTCGGCGGAGATGAGACGTTCTACACGATCAAAGGCGCCTGCGATCTGGCAGCGGAAACGCTCCACATGGAATTCCGCTATGAGACCGGAAATGAGACTTTCCTGCATCCCTATCAGTCGGCTTATGTCTTCGCGGGAGACACGAAAGTCGGTTATGTCGGAAAGCTGGCATATGATATCGCAGCGGAGCAGAGTCTCAGGACAGACCTGTACCTGGCGGAGCTGGATCTCAGGGCCCTTTACGACATGGAGGTGAAGGCGCCGCAGTTCGAGGCACTGCCGGAATTCCCGGAAGTCTCCAGAGACCTGGCGCTCATCATGGATAAGACCGTGACCTGCGAAGAAGTGGAAAAAGCCATCAGGGAGTCCTGCAAATATGTCCGCAGCGTGAAGCTGTTTGACGTTTACGAGGGCCTTCCGATCCCGCCGACCAGGAAGAGCATGGCATTTACCGTGACCTTCCGTCCGAAGGAGGAAGAGCTGAAGAACGAGGATATCGACCGTTACGTGGAGAAGATCCTCCGGACCCTCGGAAACCGCTGTGGAATCACCATGAGAGAATGATTGCAGGAGAAGCTTTTCCTGCTGAGATTCCTGCTTGAATCTTATGCAAACCTGTGCTATGATTCCTTTATCTGTGTATTGGAGGGATAATACTGTTATGCTGAATACGATTTTGTCGATCATTTTCGTGATCGTCTGTGCAGCCCTTACGGGAATCGTGCTGATGCAGGAGGGCAAGCAGAGAGGTCTTGGTTCCATCGGCGGCATCGCTGAGTCCTACTGGGGAAAGATCAAGGGCCGTTCCGTTGAGGGAGCTCTTGAAAAAGGGACCACGATCTGCGCAGTGCTGTTTATGGTGATCGCGCTGGTTCTGAATATTATCGGATGACCGTAAAGAAGGCAGAAAGCTCCCGCTGAGGCGGGAGCTTTTTTGTCTCAGCGCGCGGCGCGCAAGGCCCGCTGGCGGGACCGGACTAAGACACATGGGAACAATGGAGGAAGAACATGACATCAGAGGAAATGAAAAACAGAAAAGAAGTGATACTCCATCTCATGAGCGATCCTATGTACCGCCCGATGCGTCTCCGGGAGATCGCGGTGTTCCTGAATGTCCCGAAAAGCGGGAGGAAGGACCTGGAGGACGTTCTGAACGCCCTGGTGGCGGAAGGAAAGATCCGGGTCTCCGGCCGCGGGAAATACGGGAAGGAAAAGAAACAGGAGTTTGCAGGCCTGTTCATGGGGAATGAAAAGGGCTTCGGTTTTGTGCGGCCGGAGGATTCCGATACGGATATCTTTATCGGGAAGGACTGTCTTCACGGGGCTCTGGACGGGGATATGGTCCAGGTGGCCGTGGAGCCCGGCGGGAACGGCCGCAGGGCCGAGGGCCGGGTCACGAGGATCCTGAAGCACGCGAACACACGGATCGTGGGGTATTTCCGCCAGGACCGGAAGGGCGGCATCGTGCACCCGGACAACAGGCGGATCTCCGCCGATATCCAGATCCCTCCGGGAAAAACGCGTGGGGCTTCCACCGGTCACAAGGTCGTTGTGCACATCACCCGCTTCCAGGAACACAGGGACGAACTTCTTCAGGGAGTGGTGACTGAGGACCTGGGCCATGTAAACACGCCGGGAACAGATATTCTGTCCATCGTCAAAGCTTATGACCTTCCTTCGGATTTCCCGGAGGAGGTACTGGCCGAAGCGGATCAGGCGGCGTTCAGCTTGTCCCCGTCCGGCGGCACGGAGGATCCCGGACCGGTCGACCAGCGTCTGGATCTCAGGAACATCCCGGTCATCACCATCGACGGAGAAGATGCAAAGGATCTGGACGATGCGGTATCCCTCAGGATCCTCGGGAACGGTCACAGAGAGCTGGGCGTGCACATCGCGGATGTCTCCGTGTATGTGCGGGAGAACAGTCTCCTGGACCGTGAGGCGCTCCGAAGGGGCACCAGTGTATACCTGGCGGACCGGGTGATCCCGATGCTGCCCAGGGTGCTTTCCAACGGGATCTGTTCCCTGAACGAGGGGGAGGAGCGCCTGACTCTTTCCTGCATTATGGAGATCGACGGCTCCGGATCCGTGGTGCGCCATGAGATCTGCGGAAGTGTGATCCGCTCGCGGCACAGGATGACGTACACGGAAGTGCAGAAGATCCTGGAGACGATTCCCGGAGACGCGGTGCCGGAGGACCTCCGGAGTCGGTACAGCGATGTGATCCCGATGCTTTCAGAGATGGATGTTCTGGCAAAGAAGCTCCGGGAGAAGCGGAGAGAGCGCGGCGGCATCGATTTTGATTTTCCCGAGACGAAGGTCCTGCTGGATGACGAAGGAAAAACCATCGGGATCCGTCCTTACGAGCGGAATGATGCCACCAGACTGATCGAGGATTTCATGATCGCTGCAAATGAGACCGTGGCCCAGGAGTACTGCTGGGCAGAGCTTCCGTTCCTGTACCGGGTCCACGACAAGCCGGATCCTGAAAAAATGAAGCAGCTGGCGGTCTTTGTCAATAATTTCGGATATACGATCCATGGGAGAAACGGTGAGATCCATCCCAAGGAACTGCAGAAGCTCCTGGAGAAAGCAGAGGGGACGGAAGAAGAGAGGCTGATCAGCCGCATCACGCTCCGTTCCCTGAAGCGCGCCTGCTACAGCACGGAGTGCTCCGGTCACTTCGGCCTCGCATCCAGGTTCTACACGCATTTCACCTCGCCGATCCGCCGGTATCCGGACCTGATGATCCACAGGATCATCAGGCAGAACCTCAGGGGAGAACTGGATGGGAACAGGATCGCGGGGTATGACAGGATCCTTCCGGACGTCGCGAAAGACACCAGCGCTCTGGAGAGAAGGGCGGACGAAGCAGAGCGGGAGAGCGTGCGCTACAAGATCTGCGAGTACATGGAAGGGCACATTGGTGAGATCCGCGAAGGAGTGGTGAGCAGCGTGACGCGCTTCGGACTTTTCGTCACGCTGAAAAACACTGTGGAAGGGATGATCCGGGTCCAGGACCTCCCGGCGGATTACTATGAATTTTCACCCGGAAGTTATGAACTGGTGGGAGAACTGACCGGAAGAAGATTCCGGCTCGGAGACAGAATGAAGATCAAGGTGTCCGCTGCGGACAAACTGGCGCGGACTGTCAACTTTATCCCGGCGGGAGAGAATTTCCGCGTCAGCGGGGAAAGGCAGGAGAGAAATGCCGAAGGAGAGCACGAAGCTGATCGCGAACAATAAAAAAGCGCGGTTTGACTATTTTATTCTCGAGACCTTCGAGTGCGGCATCGAGCTGTTCGGTACGGAGGTGAAATCGATGCGCCTGGGACAGTGTTCCATCAAGGAGTCCTGGGTGGAGATCAAGGGGGGAGAGGTGTTCATCAACGGGATGCACATCAACCCCTATGAAAAAGGAAACATCTTCAATAAGGATCCGCTTCGCGTCCGGAAACTGCTGATGCACCGGCAGGAGATCCGCCGGCTGGTCGGAAAGATCAAGGAGAAAGGACTGACGCTGGTGCCGCTCCAGGTCTATTTCAAGGGCAGCCTTGTGAAGGTGGAGATCGCCCTGGCCCAGGGCAAGAAGAACTACGACAAGCGCGACAGCATCGCGAAGAAGGACCAGAAGAGGGACTTCGAGCGCAACTTTAAAGGGTCTGTGAAATACTGATGCACAGGGAGGCGTGTGGTATGTCCGGCATCAGTGCCGCTTTCGTCGGCTTCCGCGCGTGCCATACGGACGCCGCTTTGGGCTCCATAAGCCCGTGGTCGCCGTCGCGGCGCCGAAGCACGCTCTGAAGCTCTCCGGCGCGGCAATTCGCCGGGACATACCACACCCACCTCCACTGGGCGTCTGATAGTGGCTGCGGCAGGCTCTTGAGAAAGAGGGCCAGCTGTGGTAATATATTCATATCTGGGGATGTACCGGTTTCGACAGGGACCATGCAGCCGGAGAAGCTATCCGCATGCAGTGCGTTAAACGGCAAAATTAAATATAAACGCTAACGACGAATTAGCATACGCAGCTTAATAGCTGCCGTCCGGCCTGAGGCACTCACACTTCAGGACCCGGGCGTCGACGATGTGAGAAACGACGCGCGCTAAGCTTTGCCCGCGCGGGCGTATGATGAAGCTACTGAAACCGTAAGGATGTTCGTTTCCGTGCGGCGGAGGGAATGTCAAAGAACGGACTATGATAGTAGAAGGACGGGGAATTGATTTCTGGACACGGGTTCGACTCCCGTCATCTCCACTTACAATGACCGGAGAATGAGCCGGGGATCCAGTATTTAAAAGGATTCCCGGCTTTTCCGTATCAGTTAATCTACAAGGAAGGCGGTAGCAGGATGAACATTGCAGAGAAGGCACTGGAAAAGCACTATGAGTGGAAAGGCAAGATCGAAGTAAGAGCTTCCGTTCCGGTAAACAGCTCCGAAGATCTTTCCATCGCGTATACGCCCGGCGTGGCGGCTCCCTGTCTGGAGATCCAGAAGGACATCACGAAATCCTATGAACTGACCAGGCGGTGGAACATGTGCGCGGTGATCACGGACGGCACCGCCATCCTGGGCCTTGGAGACATCGGTCCGGAGGCAGGAATGCCGGTCATGGAAGGAAAGTGCGTCCTTTTCAAGAGCTTCGGCGACGTGGACGCTTTTCCGCTCTGCATCAAATCCAAAGACGTGGACGAGATCGTCAACACCGTCTATCTGCTTTCCGGTTCCTTCGGCGGTGTGAACCTGGAGGATATCGCGGCGCCCCGCTGCTTTGAGATCGAGCGGAAGCTGAAGGAGAAGTGCGATATCCCGATCTTCCATGACGACCAGCACGGGACCGCCATCGTCGTTCTCTCCGGTCTGATCAACGCTCTGAAGGTGGTCGGAAAGACAAAGGAAGAAGTAAAGGTCGTCGTGAACGGCGCAGGGAGCGCCGGCATTGCCGTATCCCGTCTTCTTCTCGCCTATGGCTTTAAGAACCTGATCCTGTGCGACAGATTCGGCATCATGTCCTCCGCCTATGAGGGACTGAACTGGGCCCAGAAGGAGATGCTGAAGACCACCAACCTGGAGGACATGAAGGGAACGCTGGCCGACGCCCTTGTGGGAGCGGACATTTTCCTCGGTTTCTCCCGTCCGAACATGGTGACCACCGAGATGGTGAAGACCATGAACCGCGACGCGATCATCTTCGCCTGCGCGAACCCGACGCCCGAGATCTTCCCGGAGGATGCGAAGGCAGGCGGCGCAAAGGTGATCTCCACCGGCAGAAGCGACTATCCGAACCAGATCAACAACGTTCTTGTGTTCCCGGGCATGTTCCGCGGCGCTTTCGATGTGCGCGCGAAGGATATCAACGAAGAGATGAAGATGGCCGCGGCCATGGCCATCGCGGGGATCATCCCGGACGACGAAGTCAATGAGAACAACATCATCCCCAAGGCTTTCGATCCCAGGGTGAGGGACGCTGTGGCGGCCGCTGTCGCCGAAGCTGCCGTGCGCACCGGTGTCGCGCGAAAAAGTTTGTGAAAAGGTTCCCTTTTCTTTTCGCAGTGGTGTATAATGTCTTCGAAAGGAAGAGGTAAAGAACGATGAGTAAACACACGATTCTTTTCGCATGCGGTCACATCGCTGATGCTGAAGTCGAAGGAAGCGAGTACGAGAAAAAACAGAAGCTGATCTATCTGAAGATCTGCGGCCGCTGCCCCGACTGTGAAAAAAAGTTCAGAGAGAACCGCGGGGCGACATCAGGAGAAGACCGGTAACAAAGCAGGCGTCATCATGATAGACAGAGCGCTTACGCTCTGTCTTTTTTAACGCATCGGAATCAACGGGGACGGCTGAATACGGGCTTGACTCTGACAGCTGAATCGGGTAGTTTATAAACGTACATCAATACAGTTTCAGGAGGAGCGAAACATGTTTGAAAAAATGAAGCGGATGATCGCGGACCAGCTGAACGCGGATGCGGATTCCATCACTGAGGAGACTTCTTTTAAGGATGATCTCGGTGCAGATTCTCTGGACCTGTTCGAACTGGTCATGGGAATGGAAGATGAATTCGGAATCGAGATCCCCACAGAGGATCTGGAAAAAATGCTGACTGTCGGCGATGTCCTGAAATATCTTCAGTCCAAGGGAATCGACGAAGATTAATAAAGAGTCATACCGGACAGTTATACAGAAACAAAAAAGAGCAAAGAGAAGGTAGATATATGAGCGAAGCAGTTAATGTTACAGAGACAGCGGAGAGAAAAGAACGGAACTTTATCGAGAATGAGATCGATAAAGATCTGGCGGAGGGAAGATACACCCATGTCCAGACCCGTTTCCCGCCGGAGCCGAACGGATACCTGCACATCGGACATGCGAAGTCGATCCTTCTGAACTTCGGACTGGCGGAGGAGTATGGCGGGAAGTTCAATCTCCGCTATGATGACACTAACCCGACAAAGGAAAAGTGGGAATTCGTGGAATCCATCCGCGCTGACGTGGAATGGCTCGGAGCGGATTTCGAGGACCGTGTGTTCTTTGCTTCGGATTATTTCGACACGATGTATGAGTGTGCGCTGAAGCTGATCCGGAACGGCAAGGCATTTGTCTGCGACCTGACTGCGGATCAGATCCGGGAATACCGCGGCGATTTCAACACACCCGGTAAAGAGAGCCCCTACCGGAACCGCTCCGTAGAAGAGAACCTGAAGCTCTTCAAGGAGATGAAGGAAGGGATCTATCCGGACGGAAGCCGCGTGCTCCGCGCCAAGATCGACATGTCGTCCCCGAACATCAACATGAGAGACCCGGTCATCTACCGCATCGCCCATATGCCGCACCAGAACACCGGGGACAAATGGTGCATCTACCCGATGTACGATTTTGCCCATCCCATCGAGGATGCAGTGGAACACATCACACACTCCATCTGCACCCTGGAGTTTGAGGATCATCGCCCGCTCTATGACTGGGTCGTCAAAGAGTGCGGATTTGAGGAGCCCCCGCGTCAGATCGAATTCGCGAAGCTGTATCTCACCAACGTCGTGACAGGAAAGCGCTACATCAAGAAGCTGGTGGAGAGCGGAATCGTGGACGGCTGGGACGACCCGCGTCTGGTGTCTATCGCAGCGCTTCGCCGCCGCGGCTATACGCCGGAATCCATCCGGATGTTCGTGGACCTGGTGGGTGTCTCCAAAGCAAATTCCTCCGTGGATTATTCCATGCTGGAGTACTGCATACGTGAAGATCTGAAGCTGAAGCGTTCCCGCATGATGGCGGTGCTGCATCCGCTGAAGCTGATCATCGACAACTATCCGGAGGGGCAGACAGAGCTTCTTCCGATGCCGAACAACCTGGAGAATCCGGAGCTCGGTGAGAGAATGATCCCCTTCGGCAGGGAACTCTGGATCGAGGAAGAGGACTTCATGGAGGTTCCTCCGAAGAAGTATTTCCGCCTGTTCCCCGGGAACGAGGTGCGGCTGATGGGCGCCTACTTCGTAAAGTGCGTCGGCGTCGACAAGGATGCGGACGGAAAGATCACCGCAGTGCACTGCACCTATGATCCCGAGACGAAGAACGGAAGCGGATTTACCGGCCGCAAGGTCAAGGGAACGATCCACTGGGTGAACGCTCCGACAGCAGTCACCGCGGAATGCCGTCTTTACGAGAATATCGTGGATGAGGAGAAGGGCGTCTATGATCCGGAGACCGGTGAACTGAACCTGAATCCGAACTCCCTGACGGTCGTGAAGGACGCGAAGCTGGAGCCGAACTTCGAAGGTGCGAAGGCCTATGACAGCTATCAGTTTGTCCGCAACGGATTCTTCTGCATCGACGCGAAGGATTCCGCTCCGGATCATCTGGTGTTCAACCGGATCGTGTCTCTGAAGAGTTCCTTCAAGCTTCCGAAAGCATGAGGACCGGAAGGGTTTCCATGACTGATCTGAACAGTGAAATGAAACGATGCGTCCTGTGTCCCAGACACTGCGGCGCAGACAGAACAGAGAGAAAGGGCGCCTGCGGAAGCGGCGCCCTTCTCCGCGTCGCCAGGGCGGCGCTGCATTTTGGCGAAGAGCCGTGCATCAGCGGCACAGCGGGATCCGGTGCCGTATTTTTCAGCGGCTGTACACTCCGGTGCAGGTTCTGCCAGAACCGGGAGATCAGCAGGGGCGGAGGAGGAGAGGAGATCTCCGCACAGCGGCTCGCGGATATTTTCCGGGAGCTGGAGGAACAGGGGGCTGCAAATATCAACCTGGTGACTCCGGACCACTGGGTGCCCCAGATCCGCGCCGCTCTGGAGCTTTACCGCCCGGGGATCCCTGTATTGTTCAACTGCAGCGGATACGAGAGTCCTGAGATGCTGGAACAACTGGAAGGTCTCGTGGATGTCTGGCTTCCGGATCTGAAATATTCGGATCCGCAGCTGGCGGAAAAGCTTTCCTCTGCACCGAATTATCCGGAGGTCGCTTTCAGGGCGGTGAGGGAAATGCTCCGGCAGACTGGGGATCCTGTTCTTGATCAGCAAGGTATGATTCGTAAAGGAGTTCTGATCCGTCATCTGGTGCTGCCGCTGCACCTGAAAAACACCTTCGGCGTCCTTGAAAGGATAAAAGAAGAGTTCGGGACCGGCACCTGGATCAGCCTTCTGTTCCAGTACACTCCCATGGGAGACATCCCGGGGTTCGCTGAACTGTCACGTCCGCTGACGAAGCGGGAGAGAAGCAGGGCAGAGCAGTTTTTCATGGACCTCGGTTTCCGGAACGGGTATCTCCAGGAAGCGGAGAGCACCGGAACCTTCATGATACCGGCTTTTGACGGGACAGGCGTCAGCCGGACAGTCTGAACACAGAAGAAATTAGAACATAAAAAAAGCAGGAACCTGTTTTGAACAGGTTCCTGTTTTCTATTCTGTCAGATCAGGCTTCTTCCTCGATGATCGTGGAAGCTTCTTCCTTCACTTCCGCCACGGCTTCTTCTGCGGCTTCCTTAGCATCCGCCACAGCTTCTTCCGCGGCTTCTTTTGCTTCCGCGGCAGCATCTTCCGCGTTCTCTTTTACTTCTTCCGCGGTATTCTTTGCTTCTTCGAATGCTTCCGCGGCGGCTTCCGCGACAGCGTCAGCAGCGGAATCGATGGTCTCGGCAGCCTCTTCCGCAGTCTCTTCCGCAGCTTCGGGAGCCTTTTTCAGCTTTTCTGTCACATCCTGGACTGCCGTGCGGATACGGTCGACGGTGGTCTTTGCGGTATCCTCAGCATTCGCGGAGCCTTCGCGCATGTTTTCAGCAATGATCTGGCCCACGTCCTTCAGCATTTCCCTGGCGGACCTGCCCATGCCTTTTGCTGCCTCCAGCGTGTCCCTGGCAGCTTCGGTAAATTCTTCTTTTTTCGCGTTCAGGGAAGTGTAGCTGCGTTCCGGGGCGGATTCTTCGACGGACTCCGCTTCCTCACCTACGGGTTCCTCAGCACCGGTTTCTGCCTCGTCCTCAAAATCATGGAATTCCTCATCAAGATCCTTGTGGAACTCCTGATACTGCTTATAGTAGGAGGCTGCGGCCGCTGCACCGCCCGCAACTGCAATAAGAGTGACAAGTTTGCTTAACATACCCATGGTGAATACTCCTTTCCAGTGATTCATTTAATAAATATTTTAATACCACGCTGTGAAAAAGAAAAGGGCAAACCATGGAGATTGTGTGAACTTTCTTATTTCTCTGATTTGGCGGCGATCAGGTCCTTGTTGCGGCCCGCGCGGAGGATGTAGCTGTCCAGGCCGTGGCCGAGCATTGCGGGAAGCGTGCCGGAAAGCTCAATGACCTTCTTGATATCGATGCCGGTCTCAATGCCTTCCTCTTCGCAGAGGTGAAGGACGTCTTCTGTGGAGATGTTGCCTGCAGCGCCGGGGACGAAGGGGCATCCGCCGAGACCGCCGAAGGAGCTGTCGAACTGGGTCATGCCGGCATCCATGGCGGCAAGGATATTACCGATGGCAAGACCGCGGGTGTTGTGGAAATGGAGCCACCAGGTGCACTGCGGATATTTTTCACGCACATGGGCGCAGAGCTCGTTGACCTGATAGGGTACTGCCATGCCGGAGGCGTCGGAAAGGGAGATCTCAGTGATGCCTACATTCATGTAAGCTTCAATAATGGAATCCACGTCAGATACGGGAGTGCGGCCTTCCCACGGAGAAGCGAAGGGCATGGAAATGGAGCCGGAGATAGCGATCCCTGCTTCTCTTGCCGCGTCACAGGCATCCTTGAAGCCGGCGACACTCTCCTCGGGAGTGCGGTTCAGATTCTTTATATTATGCATACGGCTGGCAGAGACATTCAGCTTGACCTTTTTGCACTCCTTCGGTTTCGTTCAGCTAAGAAAAGACATTTCAACCTGTCTATGTTAAAATGAAGGCGGGGCGCAGCAATTCCTGCGCCCCGCTTTTTGAAAATAATCCAGCACCTCAGGAAATGTGAGTGAAATCTGAATGAAAAGCTTGCTTTTCAGGCAGATTTTGCACACATTTCCGAGGTGGCCAAGGTGCGAAGCACCTCTGGACACCGACAACGAGGGTCGCGAAGCGACCCGAGTCTGAGGTGCTGAACAAGTGT